>ERZ1048686.290-NODE-290-length-52128-cov-8.709677_pt1 | contig 52128 bp, 51 predicted proteins | sample MGYA00383099_ERZ1048686 | MGnify/ENA primary metagenome ERZ1048686 (study PRJEB29581, sample SAMEA5548369) | metagenome | biome: marine; feature: coastal; material: water | depth 25 m | study: Short-term variability in the microbial, nano- and picoplankton... | reverse complement strand
TTAACGCTTCAATAGATTGGTTGAGTAAGTCGCCAGTGAAACTAATACCGCCAACTTTATACTGTGCACCTTCGCTAATTTGAATGTCAATATCAATATTTTGCTTATCATCAGATAAGGTGGTTTGGATCTTGTTAACTTTAAAATCTAAATGGCCTGAATTAATATATAGAGATTTCATTGCCTCCACGCCTGCATCAAGTGCCACTTTAGAGAAATGATCTTTTTCAGTGAAGTAGTTCATTAAAAAGAAATCGGCCTCGCCAATATCAAATAAATCAAGCAAGTCATCTTCGTCATGAATATTGCCACCAGAAATTTTCATTGAAGTGATTCTAGCAACATCGCCTTCATGAACGTCAAGTTCAATACCAACTCTATTCTGAGCATCTACCTCGATTTTTTGACTAACACTAATACCGTAATAACCTTTAGCAATATAAGAGGCCTCGAGTTGTGCAATTAATTTATCAAGCTGCCTTTTGTTGAAAATCTTGCCTTGAGACAAGTCCATATTTTTAAGGATTTGAGTTAACGCTTCTTCGTCAATTACTTTGTCAGAATAATTAAGCACATCAACATATTTAATGTGAGGGTTTTCTGTTAGGACAATTTTTAAGATTTGATTATCTTGTGAAACCTCAATATCTTTAAAAAAACTGGTTTTATATAAGTCACGAATAATTTGTCCAGACACCTGATTGTTGTAATCATCACCAGTCTCAACTGGCAAATAACTTAAAACTGTTCCTCGTGAAATAGAGTCTAAACCCAATATTTCGATACTTTTAATAGGGTCGGCAAAAGTAGCTGACGAGCCAAAAAGACTGGCGGAAACTAATAATTGAAGTGCGGTTTTTTTCATAATATTCATTCGATTACAATAAGCGTATCAGGTCATTATACAGCGCAACAAGCGTTAATGACAAAATAACAAATAGGCCAAATTTGGCAAAAAATTGCTGCACTGTGTCAGAGACAGCAGAACCTTTGATCATTTCAATTAAATAAAAGAAAAGGTGTCCGCCATCCAATAGGGGAATCGGCAACAAATTTAATAAGCCTAAGCCAATACTAATTAAGGCTAAAAAAGACAAAAAGGGAGTTAAACCAACCTCAGCACTCTTGCCTGCATAATTGGCAATACTGACTGGCCCGCTAATTTGATCAATCGACGCCTCACCCACAATCATTTTTTTAATCATTTTCAAGTTGAGTAGTGTTAATTGGTAAACCTTGTCGGTTGCAGCGAATAGTGCATCTAATGGGTTTTTTTGAATCAACACCTGCCAATCTTTTAAATATTGATCAGGTAAATGTACACTCACGCCAGCTTTTGGCGTGTCACCAATTAGTTTAGGGAGTAAGGTTAAGGTGATCAATTGACCATTACGATTAATTTTCAACTCAATAGGATTAATAGGTTTGTGCTGAATAATTTTTACAAAATCTTGCCAATGATTTATGGCATCAGCATTCGCTTGAATAACAAGATCTCCTGATTGAAAACCAGCCTTATGAGCGGCTGAATTCGGTGAAACCTGGTCAATAACAACAGGAATGTTTGGTGTGTCAAATTCAAAACCTAAATAATGATTAACACCTTGTTCAGGATTGGCTAAAAAATCATCAGACAAGTGCAACTCATGCGTTGTTAAATTTGACTGTAATGATCGCGTTAAAATGGTTAGCGGTTGTGTGTCAACAGCCTGAACAAATTGCATAGAAAAATCAGTAATACTGAGTGTTGGTGTGCTGTTAATAGCTAATAATTCATCGCCCGCTTCAATACCAGCCTGGGAAAATACACCTGATGGTGTTGTACTACCAACTACCGGTTTAATACCGGTTACACCCATGATGAAAATTAATGTGTAGAGTAGAATGGCAAGTAAAAAATTAGCAATAGGACCGGCGGCAACGATAGCAAAACGCTGATAAACAGACTTTTGATTAAAGGCGCGATATCGCTCAGATTGATCAACACTCGCCTCACGCTCATCCAGCATCTTAACAAAACCACCCAATGGAATTGCACATAGGGTAAATTCGGTTTCACCTCGTTTGAATGACTTGATTACCTTGCCGAACCCAACAGAAAATCTTAAAATTTTAACGTCAAATTGTTTAGCAACCCAGTAGTGGCCATATTCATGAATAGTGACTAAAACGCCAATAGTGAGCGCAAAAGACAGTAGGGCAGTTAAAAAACCCATACTGGTTTATAGTTGTGAATGCGTGTGTCCTGCCGCTTTAAGTCTTTCCAGATAGTTTGACCACAACTCATCTTTACTCATGGCTAGTTTGTATAAGTGCTCCCAAGAGTAAATACCACTATCATGACCATCGTTAAAAAATAAAATAATAGCGTAATTACCGGTTGGCTCAATGCGATCAATTTTGACGTTCTCTTTGTCGAGTTGTAATGTTTCTTGACCTGGTCCATGTCCAACCACTTCAGCAGAGGGCGAGTAAACTCTTAAAAATTCAGTAGACAGAGGATAGTCAATACCGTTAAAAGTTAGCGTTAGTACGTTTTTGTCTTTATTAAGGGTGATATTGCTCGGTGTTTGCATGAGAGGTTTTGTGTGTAAAAGTTTGCATATTTTATCAGAACTAAGGTTTTTATTAACCTTTAGCTTTATAAGTGGATAAAATGAAGCGCATGATGATTCAATTTACAAAAATGCACGGGCTTGGCAATGACTTTATGGTGATTGACAATACTCAAGGCAATATCCAACTCAATGCCGAGCAAATTGTTAGCTGGTCAGATCGACATTTTGGTGTTGGCTTTGATCAACTGCTTATGGTTGAATCAAGTGACTCTGCTGAGGTAGATTTTCGTTATATTATCTACAATGCTGACGGATCAGAAGTTGAGCAATGTGGTAACGGTGCACGCTGTTTTGCACGCTTTGTACGAGAAAAAGGCTTAAGTGCCAATAATCCAATTGTAGTTGAAACACACACTGGCTTAATCACTCTAACCATTAATCCGGATAATTCGGTAAAAATTGATATGGGTGCGCCACATTTTAGCCCTGATAACATCCCTTTATTAATGCCTGAAATACAAACAACTTATCAAATTGAAGGCTTTGAAATGGGCGTTGTATCAATGGGCAATCCGCATTGCATTATGATCGTTGATGATGTAACTAGTATGGATATTGAGCCAATTGCTTTAACCATACAAGCAAGTGATTTGTTGCCCAATCAGGCCAATATTGGTTTTATGCAAATTCTCAATCGATCAGAGATTAGGTTGCGTGTATATGAGCGTGGCGCAGGTGAAACATTGGCTTGTGGCAGTGGCGCGTGCGCTGCTGTTGTGCACGGCATTAAGCAAGGTTTGTTAGATTCTACAGTGACCACTCATCTAACAGGCGGCGATGCATTGATCAACTATCAATCAGGCGGTTCGGTATTTTTGTCTGGCCCAGCTGAATTTGTGTTTGATGCACAAATTCAACTTTAACAACTCACTGAAAAAACTTGTTTGTCAACAAGCCTGATGGCGCTTAACTGACCACCCCAAACACAACCATGATCCATTGGATAGATGTGTGGATGGTGAATATTTTTCAAAGTTGACCAATGTCCAAAGAAAATATCGGTGTTTTTCAATGCGCGATCTTTGTGTTCAAACCAAGCTTTAAATCCATCTGGAGAATGCTCAGCATCAAGCTTATGCTCAAACTCCAGTGTACCATCAGCTTGGCAAAAGCGCATACGCATTAACGCATTAATTGTGTAGCGACACTGCTCAATTTCATTTGATGCTTCGTGCCAAGCGTACGGCTGGTTATGATACATCTGATTTAAAAAATTTCCCAAATTTTCAGATTGAAGGTGTTGGTGCACTTGTTGCGTTTGAGTAGTTAGCGTTGTCAAATCCCAATTTGGCGGAATGCCTGCGTGCACCAATAATGCATTGTTATGGTTAATGAATAGGGGCTGCTGTATGAGAAACTCGAGCAATGAAGAGGCGTCTTTGGCTGCTAAAATATCAGTAAACGTATCTTTTTTATTGGGATTAATATTGGCAAACGCGCAGGCCAATAAATGAAAGTCATGATTGCCTAACACCATTGATACATTGTTAGAATGTGCGCGAATAAAGCGCAAGGTATCAAGCGAATTATCACCTCGATTAATCACATCACCTAGAAAAAACAATTGGTCTTTATCTAGTGAAAAGTTAATTTTTTTTAGCAATAATTGCAAAGAATCATAACACCCCTGCACATCCCCAATCAAATAATCAGCCATTAATGCAGTGTGTAAGGTTCGCTTAAAACAAACTCAGCAATTTCAGCTTCAAAACGCTCGCCATCATCATTAATCATGCCGTAAGCACCTTTCATAGTGCCTGTTGCAGTTTTAATCACAGAGCCCGAGGTGTATTGATAAGACTCTCCAGGATGTAGATGCGGCTGTTGACCAACAACACCTTCACCAACTACCTCTTCAAGACGACCTGTTTCGTCTTGAATTAGCCAACGTCTGGTTAACAATTGAGCACCAACAGAGCCATTGTTGGTTATCGTAATCGTATAGCTAAAGGTAAATTGATGATGATCAGGATGAGATTGATCCTGGATAAATCTCACGTCGACATCGATATCAATGTTGTTTTTCATAATCTTTGGCAAGTGTGATAAAGGTGTCCACATCTAGCATTTCAGCGCGCTGAGACAGGTCAATTTGAGTTTGCTCTTGAGTTAACAATGATTTTAAACAGTTTCTAAGGGTTTTTCTTCGGTGGGCAAAAGCAGCTTTAACCACTTTTTCAAAAGTGGCAATATTACCAACTTTGCACACTTTGAGTGGCGTTAAATAAACAATTGCTGAGTCAACTTTAGGTGCAGGATCGAATGATTCTGGTGGTACGATAAAGATCATTTCAACATTAAAAAACGCCTGCATCATGACACTAAGGCGACCATAAATTTTAGAATTGTGTTTTGCCACCATTCTTTCAACGACTTCTTTTTGCAGCATAAAAGTCATGTCAATAATCTTGTCTCGATTCTCTAATAAATGAAACAAAATAGGTGATGATATGTTGTAAGGTAGATTGCCAACTACTCGAATGGGCGGAGTGAACTGATTTAAATCAAAATTAAGCGCATCACCCTCGTTAATGATTAGGTTTGGTTTATTGTAGCTGGTTAAAATTTGAATCAAATCTCGATCAATTTCAATCACATTTAAGCGCTCAACCTTTTCTAATAGTGGTAGAGTCATTGCCCCTTGGCCAGGACCAATTTCTAATAAATTGTCATCGACTTTAGGTGCAATGGTTGCAATAATTCGATCAATAATTTTTTCATCGGTCAAAAAGTTTTGACCGAAGCGTTTACGCGCTTTATGAGAAGTGGATGTAACCATTAATCAGTTGACTTATTAATAAAATGTTGGGCATATTCTAACGCAGTATGCAAACTACCAAGGCTAATATTGCCAGAACCCGCTAACGGCAGGGCAGTTCCATGATCAACTGAAGTACGAATAAAAGGCAGCCCCAGTGTGATATTAACTGCTTTTTTAAAGCCTAATGTTTTTAAAACTGGCAGACCTTGATCGTGATACATACTTAATACACAATCAACCCCTTGAAGCGCCTCTGGCGTGAAAGCGGTATCAGCGGGCACACTGCCAACTAGATTTAACCCTTGGGTGTTTAATTGTTTAATTAAAGGATTAATAATTTCAATCTCCTCCATGCCTAAACAGCCATCTTCTCCCGCGTGTGGATTAAGCCCACAAATAACAATTTTAGGATGTTTAACCCCATACATTTCAAGAGATTGGTGAATAATTCGAATGACTTGCTCTAGTGACTGATGGGTAATATTGGCAGCTACTTGAGAAAGGGGTAGGTGTGTTGTGGCTAGCGCCACTCTAAGGCCTTTTGTAGCTAACATCATTACTGTTTTGTCTACTTGCGATCGTGCTGCCAAATATTCAGTATGACCAGTAAAGCCAGGATTGACATGGTTAATGACGCCTTTATGAATTGGGCCAGTAACCAAAGCATCACAATGTTGTTTTAAACAATAATCAGTTGCCGTGTCTAAGGTGTTTAAGACATACTGTGCATTCTCAGTATTTAATACGCCTGTTTCAACTTTGCCTGGTGCTTTAATTGGATAAACGCACAATTGTTGCACGCTATTTACTTGATCAGATTCAACGATTTCAAGTGGTAAATTTAATTGTTTTGCGCGTGCTAATAAAATATCCGGATCGGCAAAAACTAATAGATTATCTGTTGATTTTTTTTGAGCATGAATGATGGCTAAATCAGGGCCAATTCCAGCAGGCTCTCCAGGGGTAAATGCAATCGTCATCAGGGGTTAAAAGTTTTATAAGAATATCATATATTATAGTGCCAATATATAATAAATATTTTATATAGTTAAATAAAAATAATATTTAAATTTATATTTAAAAATCAAAGGGTTATAAATTAACAAAAGAGATAGTTTATTAATTAAAATAAATACTAAGCATAAGTCAAATGAATCATATAAAATTCCGATTAATAATATATTTTTAACATCTAAAAACAGGTTAACTATGAGCTCTACACTTACCCCTTTAGTCGCATCCGTTTTACTCGCATTTTCTCTACCATCTCAAGCTCAAGTGCTTAATCAAAATTCTAACAGCTTTGAGTCGGTTTATAACATTCAAACTATCAGCGGCATGTCACTTGACAAACGCGCTCTATTAGGTGGCTCGGTAATCTCTTCATCGCAAGTAAATTTATCGGCTCAAGTTTCAGGCGATGTATTAAGTGTAGGCGGCAGAGAAGGTGACATGTTTAAAACAGGCTCGGTGCTAGTTACTTTAGAACAAGACTCCATTCAAGCGCAACGCGATTCAGCTTATGCTGAAATTGCCTCTGCTAACGAAGCGCTTAGAAATGCTGGCGTTCAGTATTCACAATCGATCGTTTCTCCAAATGGGGGTGGCATGCTAGGTGGTGTGCCAGGTATGTTCTCTATGTTTACCGACCCAATGCTGAAAATGAGCGGCCAAGGTAACCCTGAATTTGATAAATTCGCCAACAGAACCTCAAGATATACTGCTTATCAACAGGCTAAAAACAAATTAACACAGGCAGAGAACAATCTTAAACAAATTGAATCTCGCCTAAAAGATGCCAACGTTACTGCGCCATTTGATGGTGTTATTGTTGGCAAAGAAATCAATGAAGGTGATATCGTTCAACCGGGGCAAACACTACTAAGATTCGCCAACATTAAAGATTTGCAGGTTGAAGTTAACATCCCATCAAGATTGGTAAGAAGCTTGAAGCTTGACACAGATTATCGTATTAAGCTTGATATCGCTAACATTGTGGTTGAGGCCAAATTATCTCAAATTTATCCAATTGCAGATAACGCCAAGCATAGTGTTAAAGTGAAATTTGACTTGCCTGCCAATGTGCCGGTACTACCGGGCGCCTATGCAGAAGTTGAAATTTTTGAAACTGACTCTGGCGTACTAACCCCAATTGTGCCGGAATCTGCCATCATGTGGCGCTCATCATTACCAAGTGTATTTGTTATTAACCCATTAACCAATAAAACCGAATTACGCTTTGTGCGCTTAGGAGAGCAGGTGGGTAAAAATAAGAAAAGTATTTTATCAGGGTTAAAAATTGGCGAAAAAATTGTCGCCAATCCAAATATCTTAATGATTTCAGGAATGAGCATCTAATTTATTAATTATGTCAAATAACAACACCACATCAAACGACGAGGTTGATTTAGGAATAGCTGGAAAGCTAACCAAGGCCTTTATCACCTCACCGCTTTCGATTATTATCTTTTTTGCCATGTTGGGCGCTGGAATCATTGGATTGATTTCCACACCTCGACAAGAAGATCCACAAATTTCAGTGCCGCTGATTGACCTATTCGTTGAATATCCAGGCGCTTCTTCTGAGGAAGTTTCTAATATTGTGGTTAAGCCATTAGAGCGCTTAATGTCACATATTTTAGGTGTGAAGCATGTTTATTCGGTTAGTGATAAGGGTCAAGGTATTATCACGGTTGAGTTTGATGTTGGTCAAGATATGAACGCATCTATCATTAAGGTACGCGACAAAATGCTGGCCAATCTGGATTTTATGCCACCAGGCGCTAGACAGCCGCTAATTAAACCAAAAGAAATTGACGATGTGCCAATCATCAACTTAACACTCTGGTCAAAGTCACTGGATGATGGGCAATTACGCTCATTAGGCTTGGAGTTAATTCAGCAACTGGAAAAGGTTAAAGACACCAATAACGGCTTTATTGTTGGCGGACGAAAAGAAATATTTCATATTGATGCCTATCCAGGTAGATTAGCGGGGTACGGTGTCTCTATTCAACAAATTGCCGGCACTATTGGCAACGCAAACGTTCGTGAGCATACGGGTAATATTGAGCTTAACGGCTTTAGAATGGAAGTCTATTCAGGTGACTTCTTTAGCAAAGTTGAAGACATTGAAAACTTAGTAGTAGCAGTTAATGATGGCAAGCCTATTTACGTGCGTGATGTTGCCGATGTTTATTATGCACCTGAAGAAACAGAGCATATGGTGAGTTACTACACAGGCAAGGCAAATAAAACCGGCAAAAAAGCCACAGCTGAACAGGCGGTTACCATTGCTATCGCAAAGAAATTTGGTACCAATGGTGTAGCAGTAGCTGAAGACATTCTCGCCAAAGTTGAAGAATTAAAAGGTCGGATTATTCCGGACAATGTTGAAGTGGCGGTGACACGAAATTATGGAAAATCTGCCAAAGATAAAGTTAACGCTCTAATTAAAAAGCTATTTATTGCAACAGGCGCGGTTACACTGCTGGTGTGGTTTGCATTAGGTGTGCGTCCTGCCATTGTGGTTACCTTGGTTATTCCAGTAGTGTTATTGATGACCATTTTTTCGGCCTGGATTTTGGGTATGACCATTGACCGAGTTAGTCTTTTTGCACTGATTTTCTCTATTGGCATCCTAGTAGATGACGCTATTGTTGTGACTGAGAATATCTATCGACGCTGGCTAATTGATAACAAAATTACGATTGGCACCGCTATTGATGCGGTTCGAGAAGTAGGTAACCCAACTATTTTGGCAACCTTTACTGTTGTGGCAGCATTGGTGCCAATGGCAGCAGTAAGTGGCATGATGGGGCCTTACATGGCGCCAATCCCAGTACTTGGCTCAGTGGCTATGATGTTCTCATTATTTGCAGCTTTTGTCTTTACCCCATACTTTATTATGAAATTTGTGCCACCACTCAACGTGTTGCACAAAATGCATGAAAAAGAAGAGAAAGAAGCTAAGGTTATGTATGCCTTTTATCACTCAACCATTTCCACGTTGTTTAACAAGGCAACTTACGGCTGGGGCTTTTTAATTGGTCTGATTATTACCTTTTTTATGGCCATGTCGATGTTCTACACCACTTCAGTGCCAGTTAAAATGCTGCCACTTGACAATAAGTCAGAATTTGGTGTGGTGCTTGATATGCCTGATGGTACTTCATTGTCAGACACAGCTTCAACGCTACATTTAATGGCTCAAACGCTACGCAATGTCGAAGAAGTGGTTGACATTCAGGCCTATTCTGGCACTGCCAAACCATTCGACTTTAATGGTTTGGTGCGTCATTCATACCTACGTCAGTCATCATCTGTAGGTGAACTGCAGATTCAGTTGGCTGAGAAAGCAGATCGTTCTCGCTCCAGTCACGAAATTGCTTTAGAAGCGCGTGAGCTAATCAAGAATATTGCTGAAGAAGCGGGCGCTGATTATGCCGTTGTAGAAATGCCACCAGGACCGCCAGTATTAAGACCGGTAGTTGCAGAGGTGTACGGCCCAGATAAGCAAACTCGACGCCAATTAGCCAATGATTTAACCGAGCTATTTATTGAATCTGGCACCATGACTGACATTGACAATTTAATGCGTGACGAATACCCTGTGATCGATTTCCAAGTGGATACAGCCAAAGCTTCGCGTTTTGGTGTAAGCGTTATGACCATTAAAGAGACGTTAGCTATGGCCATGAGTAGTTTTAACGTAGGTACAATTAGACTGAAAAATGCCCTTGAGCCATCACGTATTTGCTTGCAAGTGCCATTGACTAAGCGCTCACAGTTGTCTTATCTTACTCAACTACCAGTACCGTCACAACATGGTGGTATGATTCCAATTTCTGAACTGGGCTCATTTAGTTACAAAAAACAAGATGATCTTATTTATCACAAAGATTTGGCTGATGTTGAGTATGTATTAGGTGAGCCAATTGGTCGATTAAGCGCACCAATTTACGCCATGTTTGCGGTGGATGATTTACTGCTTCGCCATCAAACATTAGACGGCTCTCAACTACAAGGTGAATACCTAGGATCACCTGAAAATCAAAACATTCCAGGATTTGAATGGGGTGGCGAATGGACCGTTACTTATGAAACTTTCCGTGACATGGGTATGGCCTTTGGCGTGGCATTGGTTGTTATTTACATGCTGGTTGTCTGGCAGTTTGGTAACTTTATTGTTCCTGCTGTCATTATGGCGCCAATCCCATTGACCTTACTAGGTATTGTTCCAGGTCATTGGTTGTTGGGTGCAGAATTTACCGCAACCTCCATGATTGGTTGGATTGCACTGGCTGGTATTATTGTTCGAAACTCTATTTTATTAGTTGATTTCACCGTGCAAGAGTATGCTAAAGGAACACCGTTCTTTGATGCTGTAATTAATTCATGTGCATCGCGTACACGTCCAATTATGATTACTGCATTCGCGCTAGTCGGTGGATCTAGTGTAATCTTGTCTGACCCTATTTTCCAAGGAATGGCCATTTCATTATTATTCGGTGTATTGGTTTCAACAGTACTAACGTTAATTGTGATTCCTTTGGGTACGCTGTCAGCTGGTGAAGAATCTTGTCGTAATATTGCTGTTAATATGGGTTTATTGCCAGGTGATGCAGATGCAGATGCTAAGTATAACGTGCAAAAAGAACCTAAACCTACAGTAGATAAAAAAACCACTGATCCAAAAAATTGGATTAAATCAGCGCTATCTAAAAAGAATAAGGCGAATGCTGACAATCAAGATGACTCAGCAGAGAAGATCGACACTAATGGATTGTTAAAAAAGGAAGATAAAAACGATCTTTAATTAACTCTTAACTTAAAGTAACAAAAAGAATACCGAGCACGCAAGGCTCGGTATTTTTTTGTCTTAATTATTTAGTTTAACTAATGGATTCCCCAGCTGCTTGAAGATCGGCATGATAAGAAGACCTAACCATAGGTCCGCTAGCTACTTGCGTAAAACCTAAGTCAGTTGCGATATTTTTGTACCGTTCAAACTGATCAGGATGAATATAAGCCTCAACCGCCAAGTGATGCTTACTAGGCTGGAGGTATTGACCCAAAGTTAACATATCTACTTGATGTGCGCGTAAATCTTTTAATACGTCAATAACTTGCTTTTCACTTTCGCCAACACCCAGCATGAGTCCAGACTTAGTAGTAACATTCGGGTGTTGTTGTTTAAAGGCTTGTAATAATTTAAGCGAATGCTCGTAGCTTGCCCCTGGGCGCACTTTTGGATATAAGCTTGGTACGGTTTCAAGATTATGATTAAACACATCGGGTGGGCAAGATTTAAACACTTCAAGCGCCTGATCAATTCTACCCCTAAAGTCGGGCGTTAATATTTCGATTTTTACCTGAGGCGTGGTTTTATTAATTTGATCAATGCACTGCTTAAAATGCTGTGCACCCCCATCACGCAAATCGTCACGATCAACTGAAGTAATAACAACATACTTAAGTTGCATTTTTTTAATAGTGTCAGCTAAATGATTTGGCTCATCAATATCTAAAGGTTTTGGCTTGCCGTGTGCCACATCACAAAACGGGCAACGGCGAGTGCAAATTTGACCCATGATCATAAACGTGGCAGTGCCATGATTAAAGCATTCGCCCAGATTAGGGCATTGCGCCTCTTCACAAACAGTAAATAGTTTTTGACCTCTTAATGTATCTTTAAGTTGATCAACTTTTGAGCCACCCGGATGTTTGATGCGTATCCAGCTTGGCTTGCGCAACACAGGACGCTCAGCATCAGGTTTAATTTTAAGTCGTGACACTTTTGACTCACCTTTAAGTGCTTTAATTTCAATATCCTGGGTGTTTATCTTGTTACTCATGATTGCTTTATCGTATTAATTAATAACGCTGTCAATTGCATTGCAATCTTAGTCGTAGAAGGTGTATTATCCGCTAAGTTGCTTAATTGTGTTACTGCCAATCCTTGGTAACCACAAGGGTTAATTTGTTCAAAAGGGGTTAAATCCATGTCAATATTAACACTTAAGCCGTGATAAGTTTTGCCATGCTTGACCTTTAATCCAAGTGCGGCAATTTTTGCACGATCCACATACACACCAGGCGCACCTTGCTCAAGATGCGCATCAATGTTGTAACCTTTTAATAGTTGAATGACTGACTGCTCCAAAGCGTTAACCATTTGCTTAACACCCAGACCTCGACGCCTTAAATCAACCAAACAATAAATGACCAATTGCCCGGGTCCATGATAGGTAATCTGTCCACCACGATCGGTTTTTACAATAGGAATGTGATTAATATTAAGTTCGTGTTCAACTTTTCCAGCAATGCCTTGGGTAAAGACACTGGGATGTTCCACAATCCAGAGTTCGTCCTCAGTATCAGAGGTTCGAGCATCGGTAAAATCTTTCATTGCTTGCCAGGTGTCTGAGTAGTCTTTTAGACCCAGCTTAACAATATTCATGAAAAATTATAAAACATAGGCAACCAGTTTACAATCTTGCAAATCCTGATTAATACAGTCTAATTGCACTCTGCTGGTAGCAATAATTTTAAGAGTAATGGACACATAACCACCTTTTGAACTTTGCTTAATGGTAATACTGTCCGGGTGAATTTTATCCGTGTGTTTTTCAACAATCGTGCAAACCGTTGTGTGCAGTTCATCGCAAGTTTTGCCAAACACCTTGACGGAATAATCACAAGGAAAATTCCATAATTCTTCAGTAGAGGTAATATTGGTAGTCATAGTCAGGGGATTTTATCTTCTATTACGGTAGAATATGGCCAGTTTTCATTTTTTCAAGTTATTATGCGCCCAGAACAAGTTAGTAAAATCCTTACTCAAGAGTTTGAATCGGTATTTGAAGGTCATCACACGCCCGTTATGCTATGGGGTGCGCCTGGAATCGGAAAGTCTCAAATCATTGCTCAAGTGGCTGAAGCACACCAGGTTGAAATGATTGATATTCGCTTATCGCAAATGGAGCCGAGCGACCTTCGAGGCATTCCTTTTAAGAATGGCGAATTGGTTGATTGGTCCATTCCCTCATTACTACCTGATGAAAAGCGCCATGGAAAGCAGGGAGTTTTATTTTTAGATGAAATCACCTCAGCGCCGCCAACGGTTTCTGCTGCTGCTTATCAGTTAATCTTAGATAGACGCTTGGGTGATTATAAAGTGCCTGATGGTTGGGTTATTTTTGCCGCAGGTAATCGCCAGGGTGATCGAGGTGTAACTTACTCCATGCCAGCACCACTGGCCAATCGCTTTTCACATTATGAGCTGAATGTTAATCTCGATGATTGGGTGGCTTGGGCTTATAAAAACAATATCGATGAACGTATTATTGGTTTTTTACGTTATCGTCCTGAGCACTTATTTGAATTTGATCCAGCGCACAATCCTGTAGCGTTTCCGTCACCAAGAACCTGGGAGTTTGTGCATCGTGCTTTGAATAAATTTGATGACAACCTGACTTTATTTAGACAAGCAGCCAACGCTTGCGTGGGTGAAGTGGCAGGTGTTGAAATTACCACGTTTGTTGAGCACATGGTTGATTTGCCTGATTTGGACGCCATTATCAATGGCGAGCCTGTTAGCATTCCTAAAGCGCTAGATCTACAATATGCAATTTGCGCCGCCTTAGCAGGACGTGCAATTGCCGCAAAAGAGGGCGATAACGCACACCAAGTTTGGGGAAATATTTTAAATTTTGCCAAAGACTTCCCACAAAAAGAATTGGGCGTAATGCTGGTATCAGATATGCAAAGAGCCATTGGCACCGAACTATTTACTATTACTGAATTTAGCGACTGGGCAGGGAAAATTGCCGATACCTTGTTTGACTAACAATTATGATAAATTTAAACCAAAATACTGAACACACAATCAAGCCTATTTTAAGATTAGGCTTTAGACCTTTTTTCTTTGCCTCAGGCATGATTGCAGTTTTAGCCATGCTGATGTGGATGGTGTTCTATCCTTCATTAATTTTAATTAACAATGCTAATCCAATCGATTGGCATGCGCACGAAATGATTTTTGCTTACGCTTCAGCGGTCAGTATCGGATTTTTACTCACCGCAAGCAAAAACTGGACTGGCGTGCAAACCATTTATAACAAACCGTTACTGGCCTTATTGGCCGTGTGGATTGCAGGGCGCTTCTTACCTTTTGTTAATCATGAGTATTTAATTTATCAGGCAATATTGGACACCAGTTTTTTAATCTTTTCAACCCTTGCTGTTGCTTGGCCAATTATCAAAGCTAAAAATTGGAACAATATTAGCATCGTTGCCAAATTGATACTACTCGCTACAGCACATGTTTTATTTTACTTGGGTTTATTAGGGGTGGTTTCGCAAGGGGTTTATATTGGTATTTACTTAGGATTTTATTTAATTATTAGCTTGTTATTTATGATGTCTAGACGTTTATTGCCTTTTTTCATCGAGCGTGGGTTAGGCTTGCAGACTGAACTTAAAAATTCTAAATTGCTTGATCTGGCATCTTTATTTTTGTTTTTAGCCTTTATGATTATCGAGGTGTTTTTTCAAAGTCTTATTTCAATCATGCTTGCCGGGATGCTGTTTATCATTCATGCCATTAGAATGATTAACTGGTATCACCCTAAAATTTGGACAAAATCACTATTATGGAGTATTTATTTAGCTTATGGATTGCTAACTTTAGGGTTTGCACTACATGTGGCTGCTTATTTTTTTAACATGATGCCCAACATTGCCACCCACAGTTTTGCCTTTGGTATGGCACTGATGACTCTTAGTATGATGGCTCGTGTCTCGTTAGGACATACAGGACGCAATGTATTTCAACCACCAAAGCAGATTAATTTTATGTTTTTATTGTTAACTTTGGCTTTTATTGCTCGAGTTGTACTCGTTTCAATCTTCCCCGAGTATTATGCTAATTTAATTTTTATCTCCCAAATTCTATGGATTTCAGCTTTTTCATGGTTTGTAATTATTTACACTCCAATGTTTTTTAAAGCGCGCGTTGATGGGCAATTTGGCTAATGAAAATAGCGGATGAATTATTAACATTAACTCGAGAGCACCATACTGCGCTATCGCTAGGTAATAAATGCGTTAATGCAGTCAAAGCGCAAGACGCTGAATTAATTAACGAATTATGTTTAAAAATTTCGCAAAATTTCAAAATGGACTTTCATGAGCATTTTGAAACTGAAGAGGCGACAATTTTTGCTTTTTTAACGCCAAAATCAGCCGATTTGGCGCAATTATGTGCTCACTTAACTCAAGAACATCAAGAATTGCACAAAATAGCAGAAGATTTGGTTAAAAACCCAAACTCCTTAGAAAAATTTGGCAAATTATTGAAATCACACGCTAGAACAGAAGATCGACAGTTATTTCCCAATATTAATCTGTTGTCAGCTTCTGAGCGACAGATTATTCTAGAATCTAGCCTTAAACATTCGTCATGAGTGATTCTGACTATCCTTATTGGCAAGATTCCTCTCTAACACCTGATGCAAAAATCGAGGTGATTGGTGAAGATGTTATTATTGACAACAATGAAGACGATGTTGATTTAGAAGCAGTTGAGGCCAAACTCACTAAAGCACGCACACAACTTATTTTAGACAAACCTTTTTTAGGAAATTTAGTCTTAAGACTACCTTTAAAAGCTGCAGGATCTTGGTGTCAAACCAGTGCTACTGACGCTAAAAGCTTTTATTACAACCCGAGTTTTATTGATCAATTAGACAATCATCAAACCAAATTCGTTTTAATTCATGAAGCGCTACACTGTGCGCTTACGCACTTTGCTCGTCGCGGCACTCGCGACAAACACAAATGGGATTTGGCTTGTGATTTCGCCATTAATCCATTGTTGGTCAAAGAAGGCTTTAGGCCGCCACTGGACGTGCCAATTTTTAATAAATATGAAAGCATGATCGCTGAAGAAATTTATCCGATGATTGACGACAGTATTGACACTGAGCCAATGGATCAGCATCTGTATGATGACAACCCTAAAGATGATGCCAATGAATCAGATGGTGGTATGCGTGAAGATAGTCTAGAAGGTAAGCAGAATAATACTGGTGGAAAAAATGAACAAAATAACACACCTCAAGGCAACACTAATTCTAGCGAGTTGGCACAACAACCGTCGCCACTAACACCGGACGAAATACAAGAGCTAAGTAGTAAATGGCAAAAAAATCTCGCTTCATCGGCGCAATTAGCCCAACAAGCAGGAAAACTAGACGGAGAGTTTGCCAAACTGGTTGATTTTTTCTTACAGCCTCAGCTGTCTTGGCAATCATTATTAGCACAATACATGTCAAGCTTGGCCAGAGATGATTTCTCCTATGCACGACCCTCTAGAAGAAGCGGTACGGCAATCCTACCCTCGCTCAGATCAAGCCAAATTGATATCACTGTTGCTATTGACACTTCAGGCTCTATTTCTCAAGAGGAGATCAATGAGTTTGTTTCAGAAATTAATGCCATTAAAAGCAACATGCGCGCCTCAATTACCCTAATCGCTTGTGATGAAAAGATCAGTCCTGAGTTAATATGGCATTTTGAGGCCTGGGATGAATTGCAATTTCCAGCTTCATTGGGTGGTGGCAAGGGAACCAACTTCAATCCGGTGTTTAATTATCTAGAGCAACAAGATGCCAATTCCAGTGTACTTGTCTACTTTACTGATGCCAAGGGTAAATTTCCTGAGTTTGAGCCGAGTTACCCGGTCATGTGGCTGGTTAAAGGTAAAGAACCTATTCCTTGGGGTTCGAGAATTCAATTAAACTAGTCATGCAAAACTTAGCCCCGCTAGAGCTTCAGGCTTATTTGAAAAATCATTCTCCACTATTATTAGATGTAAGAGAGCAGTGGGAATGGGATAAATGCCATTTTAATACAGCGCGATTACTACCCATGGGGCAAATTATGGCAAATATCGATAGTCTTGATAAAATAGAAGAAGTGGTGATTATTTGTCACCACGGCATTCGATCAATGCAAGTCGCTCGTTATTTTGAAATGCTTGGGTTTAAAAATGTGATCAATTTAAAAGGTGGTATTGATGCTTGGGCCAAAACCATTGACGATTCAATGGCCTTGTATTAAGCGTTGACGACTGGCCTCGAACAAGCTAATACCTGTAGCAACAGACACATTTAAACTCTCCACATTGCCTTGCATGGGAATGAGTGCCAATTGATCACAAGATTGCTTGGTTAGCTTTCTCAAACCTTTACCTTCAGTGCCCATAATCAGTGCAGTGGGTGTGGTTAGATCAATTTGATAAATTGAGGTCTGTGTGGATCCGTCCAGACCGACCACCCAGATATCTTCCTGTTGCAAGGCTTTAATGGTTCTAGCCAAGTTAGTTACTTGGAATATTTTTAGCTGATTCAGTGCGCCTGCTGATGTCTTATGTACTAAAGCGTTAATGGGTGCTGAGCCATCTTTATTAATCACCACACAATCAACGCCAGCAGCGTTAGCACTACGCAAACAAGCACCTAGATTTCTAGGGTCTTGAATAGAATCTAAAATTAAAATAAGCCCTGCATGATTCAGCTTGGAAACATACGTAATTAGTTCATCCTGATTGGGTAGGGTAGGCAATAATATTTCTGCTGCAACGCCTTGGTGGGTTTGATTTTTGGTTAATTTATCAAGCTGTTGTTTGTTGGATTTCTCCACTCGAATACCTAGTTGATTTAGCTGTGCGTTAATTTGCCCAATACGCTTATCATTACGATTATCCAAGGTAAACACTTTAACAAAGCCTTCAGGTGCTGCATCAAGTTGAGCTTGTATGGCGTGAAAGCCAAAAATAGTAATAGTTTTAGACATGCTTAAAGTTTATGATCAAAAATTTCAATGTAAGCATCTTGTCTGAGTTTATCGGTCCAATTCTTAAAATAAACATTTTCTTTTTGGCGCATTAGTGCCGCCTTGATATTACGCAAATGCTGATCCACTTCACGACTCTCAATAATCTTGATCAAACGCCAGCCATTGCCAACCTTGAACGGCTTAGAAACTTCGTTAAGCGCTAAACCATCAACAACATTAGTAAACTCTTTGGGAAGGCGCTTGCTAATCAGCCAGCCTGACTCGCCACCATTTTTATAAGATTCATCTTGAGAGTGTAACTTGGCCATCGCAGAGAATGACTCACCTTGCTCAATCTTATCGGCCAAATCAGTTAGAAAGCCTTTGATCAATTCATCTTCAGATTGCAACAAAGAGTCTGTTTTGTCAATAGCGCTAATGGCGATTTGAGCAATGCGAATTTGTTTAACTAAATCCTGGGCGCCAGCTGGATTGTCTTTTAAAGCTTGACTAATTTCTGCTTGAGTAAGTGACAATTTTGCTTTGCTATTAATTAATTCTTTCAAGGCGTTTAGCGACAGTTTTTGCTTAATATCTTTCATAACGCGACCAAAGGCTGGACTGGCCTGAAGCTGTTTAAGGCTTAATGAATTTTGCTGAGCAACACGCTTCAACATATTGTTAATGGCCAAAGGGTTTGGTTCAATACCTAATTGCGTCACTTTATCCATTTGCAACAATATGTCTATTTGATGGTTAACCGCTGCTAATTTTGCCGCCTTAGAATCAGCCTTGACAGTGATCACATCATAAGTGATCAGCTCATCATTCACAATAGCAACAATACTGTTGGGTGCCGCCATAACATTTAAAGAAATGACCAATGCCAATAAAGGGAGTTTTTTCATATTAAAAATTGTCTAAATCTGCTAAATAATTTGGCACTTCGTCCTCAAGACGTCTAGCCAAACTTGGTGAAGTGGTCGCCAAGCCTTTAAGCACCAACTCAAAGTTGGTGACATAATCATAGTCATTGCTACCCATGTATTTCTTAAAGTGCGCTAAGCGCAATGCCCAGCAACAAGATTCGTAAGCAATACCGGTGGTTTCTTTATTGGTGATTGAATCAGTAAGAGATCGATTAACACCGGCAAATACATGAATATTTTGTGTTACTGGATAAGCACCATATAGTTCAGCAGTTTTTTTAGTTCCGTCATAATGATGCGCCAAGGTTAAGAATTTTCTAGGGTTAAGAATATAGCTCATTGAGCTGTCGCGTTTGTCAATTTTATTGGTTTCAGGATCGTACTCTAAAGAATTATTAAAGGTAAAGTGCTCAAAGCTTGCATTAGCAGATAGGGCGATATCTGAATACTTTCTCGTGCTGCCATTGGTGGTTATGGCATCACCATAAAAAGTTTGTGCAGACTTTAAACTTAAGTAAGTCTCACCCGTTTCTTCATCAATAAAATCTGACTCCAGACCGGCGGTTAAATCATTGGCTTTTCCAATTCGATCAATACCGGTAAATTTCTTACCTGAGAACAAACCTTCATACGAATTACTTTTACTCTCAGAGTCAAAGTTAACACTTGGGTCCGTTTTATCAGGCGTGTAGTTATAAGCCAGTCTTGGTATAAGTGTTTGGATTAAATCCGTACCAAATAAATTAACTTCTCTTTCTAAGAACAGCTTTGAATCCAACCCAAAGCTATAAATAGATCGGGATTCGTCAGTCGCATTATCCAAAGCATAATCTGTTGTTGACAAGCTTAATTTGGGTGTTAGTGAATAAGCATTGGTAGCAATAGATCGACTAAAATCAGCCTGCGCATGGGTACGAACACCAGTATCGCTAGAAGTTTTATGCTTAAACTTAGTGCTAACCAACGATAAATCCATTTGGCGATTTTCTAGGCCTGTAAAACTCTTTGAAATAGATAACTCAGGCGCTCTAGTGTACTCAGCACTGCCATTATTAATTAATTGCTCGCTTTCGGCAAATACAGCGGCGCTCAAATTATTCTCATCATTATTGTAAGTTAAATCAATATGCGAATTAAGCGACGATGCCGATGTATTCGTATGTGCAATATCTTTAAAATAATTTTGATCGGAAACACGCTTGGTAGTAATATTTAATTCTGTTTTTTCATTTAAAGATAAATCAATGGTTGAATTTAACAACCAACGCTTATTTTTAGTAATATCGTCTTCATTCAAATAGTGACCTTCAACCTCAAATCGACCTTTATCCAAATAATTATTACCCGCAATTAGCTGGCGGTACTTACCCTCAACAACACTACCGCGACTAGATAACTGATTAAGTGTCAGCAAGAGGTCACGATCTGGAGCAATATTGAAATAATAAGGAATTCTAACTTGATAGTTATCGTTTTCGCCAGCAACCGATTCATCGTAACTACCAAATCCAGGTGCTAAAAAGCCCGATCCGCGACCCTTAAGTACCCACTCATGGTGTGGCGCATAAAACACTGGGACACCTAAAAACTCAACAACAACATCACTAGCAACGCCTCGATTGGTGTCAGAATTAAGTGTAATTTGATCCGCTTTCATTTGCCAATCAGTATTACCTAATGGGCATAAAGAGTACTGCACAGAATCAAACACTTGCTCTGTGCCATCGTTGGTAACTTGTCCAGCTTGACCGTTTATTTTGCTCTCAGGATAATGAAATTTAACCTGCTCCAAAGTTGTATAAGTTGTATCGCCTTGCTTTTTAATGACTGCGCGATCACCCATAAACATTAACTCATGGTCTTGATAGCTCACCTGACCTTTGGCGGTAGAAGTTTTGTCAGATTTTTTAATCACCACTTCGTCAGCTGCTAAATAATAATTACGCGAATTAAGTGATACATTGCCGGTTAATAAGTAGGTATCACTTTGACTAATCTCGCTACGATCAGCTAAGACATCTAATGCATCAGAATTGGTTAAAGCTTGCTTAGGAAAAAGTAGACTGGAGTCTTGACAGTTAACCCCATAGCCTTGAGCGCTAACACCGGCGGAAAATAAAATCAACGAATACAGGGCGAGTGGCTTTTTCATACGAGTTAATTGGTTTTTCAAATTCATTTATTTTAACACCAACCAATGAATAAATAGCCAGCATATATTAGTTACATAGCGCCACGTTTATTTGGGTAAAATAACTCAGGTTTTAATAATAATGGAAGCATATAAATGGCTTGGAACGACAACAATAACAATCAAAATCCTTGGGGTGGTAACAATCAAACACCGCCTGAATTAGACGAGGTGATTAAAGAATTCAAAAATAAATTTAACGGTGCATTTGGGGCAAAAAAATCTGGTGATAACACCACCCCACAAGCGCCAAAGGGTAGTGTCAAATTTATTGTAATGGTTGCCGTGCTGGTTTGGATGTTATCAGGCATCTACATTATTGACCCAGCTGAAAAGGGTATTGTATTACGCTTTGGTGCCTTTCAAGAAGAAACAGGCCAGGGCCCTCATTGGCATCTACCATTTCCAATTGAAACCGTTAATCGTATTAACGTAGAGCAAATTAGAACCGCTGAAATTGGCTATCGTAATGTGGTCAAGGGTAGTCGTCGTATGGGCGGCAACGTTTCTTCGGAATCGATCATGCTAACCAAAGATGAAAACATGATTGATGCAAAATTTGCGGTTCAATATAAAGTTAACGATGCACAAGCCTATTTATTTAATGTAGCTAATCCAGATACAACACTTCGCCAGGTGGCTGAAAGTGCGATTCGCCAGGTTGTTGGTCAAAATACCATGGATTACATTCTAACTGAAGGTCGTGTTAGTATCGCTGATGACATTAAAGGACACTCTCAAGAGTTGCTTGATTTATACAAAACTGGTTTATTCATCACGACGGTTAACATGCAAGATGCGCAACCACCTGAGCAGGTACAAGCAGCATTTTCCGATGCAGTTAAGGCGCGTGAAGATAAGCAACGCTTAATCAATGAAGCGCAAACTTATGCAAACGATATTTTGCCAAAATCTCGTGGTTTGGCGGCAAGACTATTGGAAGAGTCTAGAGCTTACAAATCAGAAGTTGTATCAAAATCTGAAGGTGAATCGGCTCGATTTAAACAAATTCTAGCAGAGTACGAAAAGGCGCCTGAGGTTACCAAAGAGCGTCTATATCGTGAAACCATGGAAGGTGTGTTGGCTGCTACCAGTAAAGTAGTGGTTGATTCAAAGGCCAACTCAATGATGTATTTGCCAATTGATAAGTTAATCAGTGCCAAGCAATCTAACACTCAAATCACCATTCAAGAGTCAGCTGAGCAGGCGGAAAATCCGAATGATGTTAGAAATGTTTTCCGTAATAGAGGAGTAAGATAATGCAAAAATTAGGATTAGTTATTATTGCAGCAGCGTTCTTTGTTTTAAGTTCAGCGCTTTATACGGTAGACGAAACTCAAACAGCTATCAAATTACGCTTAGGTGAAATTGTCAGCGTTGAAAAAGAGCCGGGTCTTAAATTTAAAATGCCATTTGTTAATAACGTAGTTAAGTTTGATGACCGTGTCCAAACATTGGACGCACCTTCAGAGCGTTTTTTAACCGGTGAAAAGAAAAATGTTATTGTTGATTCCTATGTTAAATGGCGAATTGTTGATGCGGAGCAATTTTACAAGTCAACAGGTGGTAATTTAGCCCGTACTAATAATCGTTTAGCTCAGATTATTAAAACAGGTCTTAAGAGTGAATTTTCAAAACGCACCATTGCTGATGTTGTGTCGGGTGAACGTAGCGAAATCATGAGTAACATTGCCACATTAGCCAAAAAAGATATTGGTGAATTTGGTATTGAAATTGTTGATGTACGCATTAAACGCATTGACTTATCACAAGAAGTATCAAACTCTGTCTATCGTCGTATGCAAGCAGAACGACAGCGTGTGGCTAAAGAGTTTAGATCAAAAGGTGCGGAAGAAGCCGAAGTTATTCGTGCAGCAGCCGACAAAGAAAGAACCATTATTCTAGCAGACGCTTACCGAGATTCAGAGATTATTCGAGGCGAGGGTGATGCAATGTCAGCAAGTAATTACGCCAAAGCGTATAGTCAAAATGCTGATTTTTATTCATTCCACCGCTCACTAGAATCATACAAAAAATCATTTGCTAATCAAAATGATGTCATGGTGCTAAACCCAAATACGGAGTTTTTCCGTCACTTTAATCCAATCGTTAAATAAAGTAGTATGAACACCTGGCAGCTACCTGAAGGCATTGATGAGCTGACGCATGACCAAGCATTAACGTTTGAGTTGTTGCGTCGCTCATTAATTGATCTATATACTGAAAAAGGTTACGGATTGGTTATTCCACCAATGGTAGAGCATGTTGACTCTCTACTATTAACCAGTGATGCGGTTAATGAAAAAACCTTTAAGTTTTTAGATCCTGCCAGTGGCAAAATGTTGGGCGTTCATGCGGATATCACCCCGCAAATTGCCCGAATTGATGCAAAGCGTGCCAGTAATGATATTGAGAAATATTGCTACATCAATGCCATTTTGCAAACCAGTGCAACGGATTTTTACGATTCACGCTCGCCAATTCAGGCTGGTGCAGAGTTGTATGGGTCAGATAACATTACCGCCGATGTTGAAGTAATTAGCTTAATGCTTGAAAGTTTAAAGTTATTGTCAATAGATTCAGTTGTTATTAGCCTAGGTAATGTTGCTATATTTGATGCTTTAATTAAAAGCGAAAATATTTCAGAGGCTCAAGCCAACGAATTAAAACAGATTTTTGCGCATCGCTCAACGCCTGATTTAGACGTCTTTGTTGCTAACACAACTTTGATTAATGCTGATTTATTCAAAGCGCTAATGGCACTTGAGGGTGATAGTCGTGTACTAGATCAGGCGATGGATTTATTTAACTCATTTTCAGCAGCGCAAACAGCGATTAAAGACTTGCAAGCCATCGATCGACAACTTCAAAATAAAAATGTTCAGGTTCATTATGATTTAGCTGAACTGCAAACCTATGAGTATCATACTGGCGTAGTATTCTCAGCTTATAGCGAGAACTACTCCAAGGCGCTTGCTCAAGGTGGTCGTTATAACGGTATTGGTGAATCATTTGGCCAATCAAGAGCAGCCACAGGATTTTCATTTGATTTGAAATTTTTATCTCAATCAAAATAACCATTATTAAAAACACATTAAATAGTTAGGAATTAGTATGTCAAAAAATGTAGTAATCATCGGTACACAATGGGGCGATGAAGGAAAAGGAAAAATTGTTGATTTGATTACCGATAAAGTATCTAGTGTTGTACGCTTTCAAGGCGGGCATAACGCAGGTCATACTTTGGTAATCGATGGTCAAAAAACAGTACTACATTTAATCCCCTCTGGCATCTTGCGTGATAATGTTGAGTGTTTAATTGGACACGGTGTTGTACTATCTATGTCGGCCTTAATTAAAGAATTAGGCGAACTGGATGAAGCGGGTGTTGATGCGCAGTCACGCTTAAAAATCGCCCCAGGCTGTCCACTAATTATGCCGTATCACGTAGCGCTTGATAACGCCCGTGAAGCTAAACGCGGTAAGGCAGCTATTGGCACAACTGGTAACGGCATTGGGCCAGCTTATGAAGATAAAGTTGCACGACGCGGGCTACGCGTGGGTGATTTACTTGATCTTGAAGCTTTTGCCGACAAGTTAAAAGATGTAATGGAATATCATAACTTCGCACTAACCAATTACTACAATGCGCCAGCACTAAAATTTGACGCAGTATTAGCTGAAGCTTTAGAACAGGCCAAAACTGTTATTCCAATGATTACCGATGTCACTGAGCAAATCCATCAGCACATCGCTAACAATGAAAATATTTTATTTGAAGGTGCTCAGGGTGCATTGTTAGATATTGATCAAGGCACCTACCCATTTGTAACCTCATCAAACACCACTTCAGGTGGTGCAGTAACAGGCTCAGGTGTAGGCGTAACCGATATTGACTATGTTTGCGGCATTGTTAAAGCCTACACCACTCGTGTTGGTGGCGGCCCATTTCCAACAGAGTTGGTTTATGATGTTGCCATTGATGAAGGCGACGCCATTGGTAAAGTGTTAGGCACTGTAGGTCATGAGTTTGGCGCAACCACAGGTCGTCAACGTCGTTGTGGCTGGCTGGATATGGTTACCCTTAACCGCTCATTAAAATTAAATGCAGTGACTGGTATTTGTTTAACAAAGCTAGACGTGCTTGACTCGTTAGATAGCATCAAAATTTGTACTGGATACACGCTAAACGGTAAACTAACCACAACACCGCCATATGATGCACAAGGTTATGCTGATGCGCAGCCAATTTATATTGAAATGCCGGGTTGGAACGCGTCAACCATTGGCACTGATTCTTTTGATTCGCTACCAATTGAAGCACAAAACTACATTCGCAAAATTGAAGAACTCTCAGGCTTGCCAATCGATATTTTATCAACCGGACCAGATCGCAACGAAACTCTGATCCTAAACAATCCATTTGAAGAGTAATTTATGAGTCGCGATCCGCACCAAACAAGAGAAGCTAAAAAGTACGACAATCCAATTCCATCAAGAGAGCACATCCTCTCTTTTTTCAAAAAAAATAAATCATTATCAAAATATGATCTCTTCGACCTTTTAGAAGTTGAAGGCAAACAGAAAAAGCCACTAACACATCGCCTTAAGGCTATGGTACGTGACGAACAACTGGATTACAACAAAGATGGTGATTTTGTTATTTTTGATCCAAATGCGGGTATTAAAATTGGTACGGTTGTTGCCAATCCCAAAGGTTTTGGCTTCTTAAAGTTGGAAGAGGGTGGTCGTGATTTGCGCTTAAATTCACGCCAAATGCAATTGGTATTTCATGGTGACAAGGTCAAGGCTCGCTTAATCAGCAAGCGTGGCGATGCAAAAATTGTAGAGGTGTTAGAAAGTGTTAAAACCGTGGTGGCACGTTTGCATATTAATGAAGAAGGTGGCGCTTACGCAGTTGTAGATGATAAGCGCATTCGCAACAACATCAACATCCCTAAAATTACGAATGAAAACACTAACGAACAAATTGTTATTGTTGAGATTACCAAATCACCAACATTCAAATCATTGGCAGAAGGCAGAATTATTCAAATCTTAGGCTCGTACATGGATGAAGGCGTCGAGACTGATGCAGCACTTTATCGCAACGGCATTCCTGTAGATTTTTCAGAAGAGGCGTTGGCACAAACTGCCAAAATCCCTACCGAGGTTACTGCTACTGACAAGCAAGGCCGTAAAGATATTACCGACATGAAGCTAGTCACTATCGATGGTGAAGATTCTAAAGATTTTGATGATGCGGTGTTTGCCGAGTCTACGGATAACGGCTGGAGATTGGTGGTAGCCATTGCTGATGTATCTCATTACGTAGCAGAAGGTACAGCACTGGATGATGATGCCATTGAGCGTGGCAATTCAGTTTATTTTCCACGTCGCGTGGTGCCAATGTTGCCTGAGGCTTTATCAAATGGTCTGTGCTCGATTAATCCGGGTGTAGAACGTCTATGTATGACCTGCGAAATGAACATCGATACACAGGGAAATTTGCTTGATTACACTTTCTATCCGGCGGTAATGTTTTCACATGCACGCCTAACTTACACCAAAGTAAGTCAAATTTTAGAACATGACGATCAAGCCCTGAAGGCAGAATATGCGCCAGTACTTGACAATCTTAATGACTTATATGATTTATACAAAGTCCTAAAAGACGCTAGAACCAAACGTGGTGTCATGGATTTTGACCGTATCGAATCACAAATTTTGTTTAATGATAACGGCAAGATTGACAACATTATTGCCCGCTCTAGAAACGATGCACACAAACTAATTGAAGAATGTATGCTAATGGCCAACCAGGCAACAGCTAAATTCCTAGGCGAGAACAAGGAAGACTTCTTGTACCGAATTCACCCAAAACCAACGGCTGAAAAAGTAGAGGTAACACGTCAGTTCTTAACTGCTGTTGGCCTAACCCTAGAAGGTGGCGATCAGCCAGATTCTAAACATTTTGCTAAAGTATTAGAAGACGCCAAAGGTCGCGATGATGAAAATATTATTAAAACCGTGGTACTTCGTACCATGAAACAAGCGGTATATACACCAGCTAATGAAGGACATTTTGGTTTGGCATTTGAAGATTACACACACTTCACTTCACCAATTAGAAGATACCCAGACCTTCTTGTTCATCGCGCAATTAATCGTGTACTGAATAAGAAAAAGCCATCATTTGTGGGCAAACTAGTCAATAAAGTATTGGGCGGTAAAGAGAAAAAACCATCTAAAAAAATGATTGAACTAGGCACAAACTTATCAGTGACCGAGCGTCGCGCTGACGAGGCTTCACGCGACGTTGAACAGTGGCTTAAGTGTGAATATATGCGTGATAAAGTCGGTGAGACTTTTAACGGTGTTATCTCGGGTGTTGCCGGCTTTGGCATCTTTATTGAACTAACCGAAGTATTCGTCGAAGGTATGATTTCCATTCGTGACCTAAAAGATGACTATTACAATTTTGATGATATTCATCATCAACTAAAAGGCGATCGCACGGGTAAAGTGTTTCGCTTAGGTGACACGATTAAAATTCAAATTGCCTCGGTTAATTTAGATGATAGACAAATGGTATTTATACCGGCGCCAGAGGAAGATAACAAACATTAATAAGAATGAAAATATACGCCCCTTGGGAAAAAACCTTTAAAAAAGTATCAACACCGTTTGAGCATTTTATTCATGCTGAAACAACCACAGGAATCATTCTAATGATTTCAACAATTTTGGCGCTCATTCTTGCCAATACACCACTAACTGAAGCTTACACTCACTTTTTTCACACTGATGTTAGTGTAACATTTGGTGACTGGAGTCTATCGCATACAGTTCACCATTGGATTAATGATGGACTTATGGCTTTTTTCTTTTTTATTATCGGTCTAGAAATTAAACGAGAAATTCTAGTAGGGGAGCTGGCAAACATAAAAGTTGCCATCTTGCCAGTATTGGCTGCGATTGGTGGCATGGTTTTTCCGGCATTAATATACTTTTATATCAATCAAAATGGTGTTGGAGCGTCTGGCTGGGGCATACCCATGGCAACCGACATCGCCTTTGCAATTAGTGCGTTAGTTTTACTGGGTAAAAGAGTACCAGCAACCTTGGTAACATTTTTAGTTGCACTTGCTATTGTTGATGACTTGGGTGCTGTTGTTGTTATTGCAATTTTTTACACTGATCAAATTCACGTCATGTTTCTTGCACTAGCAGGAATCTCTTTTCTTATTATGGTTGCTTTTAATAGATTTGGCATTCATGAGGTTACGCCTTATTTTATTATGGGCATTGTTATGTGGTTTTTTATGCTGGAATCAGGGGTTCATGCCACAATTGCAGGTGTGATTGCTGCCATGGCTATACCTTCAAAACCCAAACGTACGCCAATAGGTTTTGTTGAAAAAACCAAAGACTTGCTTAATGCCTATGACCAATACCCAGTCTGTGAAAATCATTTACTACACGAACGTCAAAAAGCTATTCTAATTAACATTCAAGATAGAATTAAAGAAATCAAAACCCCAGCTGCAAGACTTGAACACGGCATGCACCTACCAGTAGCGCTAATTGTTATCCCGCTGTTTGCTCTCGCCAATGCTGGAATTGCTATAGATTTTGGCTCAATTAGTAATGTCATCATTGAACCGGTAACTATTGGCGTTATTGTTGGACTTGTGCTGGGCAAAGTGCTTGGCATATTTGGCGTGTCTTACTTAGCAATTAAACTAAAGGTTGCACAACTTCCACACAACAGCAACATGTCTCAAATATTTGGCGTTGCATTTCTTGGAGGAATTGGATTTACTATGTCCATCTTTGTTGCAGAACTAGCATTTGTCGACAATCCAGAGATTTTATTTCAAGCGAAAATAGGCATCTTGCTGGCCTCACTATTTGCCGGACTCTTCGGATTTTTATGGCTTAGATTTGTAGCCAATAAATAAATCACAGCACAATAAAAAAGAGGCTTTTTTTTAAAGCCTCTTTTTTTTACTTAACTAATCTAACTCTGTTCTAAGCATGGCGCCATTACTAGCGTTTCTAACTAGCAGTCGATACTGCTGCAACCACTTAGAACTCAATGTTTTATGAATTGACTTAAAGTTAGCTTTTCGCTCAGCAATCTCTTCATCTGATAAATCAACGCTTAAGATGTACTCATCCACATCAATATGAATTTGATCGCCATCTTTTAACAAACCAATCATACCGCCTTCTGCCGCCTCAGGTGACACATGACCAATCGATGCACCACGCGTTGCACCAGAGAAACGACCATCGGTAATTAACGCCACTTTATCACCTAAGCCCATACCCATAATCAGTGAAGTAGGAGCAAGCATCTCTTGCATACCTGGGCCGCCTTTAGGGCCTTCATAGCGAATTACCACCACATTACCCGCCTCAACCTTGCCAGATTTAATGCCGTCAATCGCATCATCTTGAGAATCAAAACACACGGCTGTTCCGGTAAAGACTCGATCACCTGTAATACCAGCTGTTTTAATTACCGCGCCTTGCTCTGCCAAATTACCATACAAAATTGCCAAACCGCCTACTTTAGAATACGGGTTGTCAATGGTATGAATAATATTGGTATCTTTAATTTCAGCACCAGAAATTTTTTCATATAAGGTTTCACCACTAATGGTTGGATTGTCAATCAATACCTCGCCACGTTTGTTCATTTCATGCATCACAGCATTCACACCGCCTGCGGTATTAATATCTTCCATATGCACGGTTGAAAGCGACGGAGAAATCTTAGCAATGTGTGAGACTTTCTTGCTAATTTTGTTAATATCACTCAGTTTAAAATCAGAGTTTGCTTCTTGTGCAATCGCCAACATGTGCAGCACTGTATTAGAGCTGCCACCCATAGCCATGTCCACCGCAAAAGCATTTCGAACCGCATTATCATTTAAGATATTTTGCATGTTAAATTGATCACGATCTTCTTTGTTTTCCATTAAGGCAATTTCACAAACACGGCGCGCTGCTTGACGATAAAGCACTTCACGCTCAGGCGTTAGTGCCAAAATAGTACCGTTACCTGGCAGAGCGATGCCCATTGCCTCCATTAGCGTGTTCATTGAATTAGCCGTAAACATACCTGAACAACTGCCGCCACTTGGACAAGCGTTACACTCAATATCTTTTAATTCCTCGTCGGAAATTTTTCCAGTTTCATGCTTGCCAACCGCCTCAAAAGCAGTGGCCAAATCAATTGCAGTGCCGTCTTTGGTAAAGCCTTTTTTCATCGGCCCGCCTGACACAAATACGGTTGGCACATTAACACGTTGAGCGCCCATAATCATGCCTGGTACGATTTTGTCACAATTTGGAATAGCGATCATAGCATCTAATTTATGCGCATTCATAACCGTCTCTATTGAATTGGCAATCAACTCTCTTGAGGGTAGAGAAAACAACATGCCGTCATGGCCCATGGCGATACCATCATCCACACCAATGGTGTTAAATTCAAATGGTACACAACCCGCAGCACGAATCTCATCTTTAATGATATCTGCCACTTTATCTAAGAAATAATGACCTGGAATAATTTCAATAAATGAGTTGGCAACACCAATAAAAGGCTTGTCAAAATCCTCGTCTTTTAGTCCAGTTGCACGCAACAATGAACGGTGTGGTGTTTTGTCATAACCTTTTTTTACTGTATCACTTCTCATTTTCTTGTTTTCGAATAAATAAAATTTAAATTTTAGACTAAAATGGGCGTCTCTCATTAAAGTTTTAAATGCACATATTGTGGATAAGGCCAGTCAAATTCTAACATTAATTCAGCCCTTTGTTGACGAGGGCAAGATTTTGCCTAGAGATAGGCATGAGATTGAGCAACACATTGATGATTTTGTTTTACTATTTGACAACGATCGACTCATCGCTTGCGCCGGACTTAAAGATTGTCAAGAAGGTGCTATGGGTGAAATTTACTCACTCGCTGTGGCGCAAAATTCTCAAAATACCGGGCTTTCTAATCAATTACTTACCAAGATACTAGCTCAAGCCAAACAGCGTCAATTTTCCAAAATTTTCGCACTAACTAAATTTGGCACAGACTGGTTTATCAAACATGGCTTTACTCAAATGCAAATAACCGATCTACCAATTAAACGTCAGCAGTATTTCAATCATGATCGCAACTCCTCTATTTTTTTTAAAAAGGTTGACTGATGCAAATTAACGAGCGTATTCGTGGCTATCTACCGGTTGTTGTCGATATTGAAACCGCAGGGTTCAACCATCAGACCGACGCCATGCTTGAAATCTGTGCGGTCATCATTGGTATCGATGAGGCTGGTAGATTCTATTCAAAAGAGCCACAGCATTTTCATATCAACCCGTTTAAAGGTGCCAATCTAGAGCCGGCAGCACTCAAATTTAACGGCATCGATGTAGACAATCCACTACGGGGCGCTATTGATGAAAAGCCAGCATTAAACGATATGTTTAAAACCATTCGCAGTGAAATGAAAACGCAAGATTGCACGCGCTCAATTCTAATCGGGCACAACGCATTTTTCGATCTAAACTTTCTTTACGCAGCTAGCGAGAGATCTAAACTTAAAAACCCGTTTCATCAATTCTCCACCATTGATACGGTTAGCTTATCAGCGCTAACTTATGGCGAAACAGTACTGGCAAAAGCCATTTCCAAAGCCGGCATAGAATTTGATAATGCACAAGCGCATTCAGCCCTGTACGACACAATTAAAACTGCTGAATTGTTTTGTCAGATTTTTAATAACTTCGAATTTAATCCGGTCCAAAAAACCGATTAAATTTCAAGCGCTCTTTCTGCGCCTGATGAATATCCATTAATTCAAACTTAACCTTAGTATTAGGCTGTTTTTGCGCAAGCTTGGCCAAATCTAAGGAAAACACGGTGCCGATCTTTGGGTAGCCACCAATGGTTGGCGCATCTTTTAATAAAATAATAGGTAAGCCATTTGTGGCAATTTCCACGCTACCGTAACTCACCCCTTCAGAAATCATTTTCTTTTGCTCGAGCGCAATAGGAGCGCCATCTAATCGGCATCCAGTTCGATCATTGGCATTGGTAATTTGATAACTTTGATTAAAAAACAAAGCCCTTTGGGCCTCGCTAAACTCGGCATACTGATAACTTGGCAATAATCTTAATACAATATCTTGATTGTAATTTGGAATGTATTGAGGCGCGACAAAATGATCCAACTTAAGCGAAGAACTTTCACAATTTAAAATATCATTTTCTGTTAACTTTAAGCCAATATTTTCACGCAAATTAACCGATCTAGAGCCAAACAAAACAGGGGTTTTAAATCCACTTTTCACGGCTAAATAAGCACGTATTCCATGCTTTGGCAAAGTCCAGCTCAGAACATCACCCTGGTTAACTTTCACGCTGTGCCAAATCGGTGCAGATTGTCCATTAATTTTAAAATTAAGATCGGCGCCACACACACTAATAACCATGTCATTCAGTGCCTCAAGCTCAACCCCACCAAAGGTAATTTCTAACACAGCGTCATTAAAATCATTCTCAAGCAAATGATTAGCCCAACAAAAGGCGTGTTCGTCCATTACCCCTGATTGACTCATGCCGTGAATGCCGTGATTCATACGCCCGTAATCTTGAATGGTAGATAAAAACCCCGGCTTAAGCACTTTAAAACTCACAATACGCCGCCATACTTAATATATTCATCACGAGTAATAGGGTAGAATTTAATCCGATCACCCGTGTTAAATTTGCTTAAGTTATCTGGATTATTGAGTGACAAGTCTAATAAAGTTCGCCCAATAATATTCCAGCCACCTGATGAATCAGTTGGGTAGACAGCGGTCTGTGAATCGGCAATACCAACACTGCCGGCAGGAATTTTTATTCTTGGTGTGGCCAAGCGTGGTACTTGAATACGCGAATCAACCTCGGCCAAAAAAGCAAACACCGGACTAAAGCCAATCGCATGAACTAAATATTCTTGCGAACTGTGAATTTCAATAAATGCCTCAATGGTTAGATTTTTTTCAGCCAGCAGTCTTTCCAAATCCAACCCAGTTTCAAAGCCATAATAAACCGGAATGTGAATCAGCTCAGACTGCTCAACAACACTAGAAAAATCAAACCCATTCAACAAATGCTCAACATCAGCTGCAAACTTAAGATAATTAGTTTTACCAAGATCATAACTCACCAGCAATGAAGTATAAGCCGGTGTTAAATCAATAATTAACTCAGAAAACTCGGTTTTTAAGGCATTTGCAAAATTTGCGATATTTTTAGGCAAGCGAGCATCGATCTTATCGCCAAAATAAATCAATATCGAACTTTCCCCTGCTAGAATAATTTTATGCATTTTTTAGCCTTTTAAGCGCCTCTACAGAGGCTAAATTATCACTATGGAAGCAAATTGTATCAATTTTTAAGGTTCTATCGTTAGAAAACCGCCAAAACTGCTCAATAATTTCATCAACATCATTTAAAACAGCATTTTTTTCAGATCTTGCGATCATATGAAGCCCGTTATAGGCTCGATCTGCAAACACTTCACGCATAAAACTAGCATTTGCATTATTTTCAAAATTTTTAAAATGCTCTTCATGGCCTGCTTGCACCACTAAAGCTAAATTGGGATCGATAGATTGAATCACCCTACACATAACATCAATAACTGATTGTTGATGAGTCATGTCATGATACAAAGCGCCATGTGGCTTGATATATTCAAGCTTAACGCCTTGCTGATCACAAAGCGCTTGAAAATAAACCACTTGATCATGGATTAAATTGTACAAATCCTCAGCACTTAAATCATGACTAATTCGACCAAAATTCGCCTTATCATCATAACTAGGATGCGCCCCGATTTTGACATTATTAGCACGCGCTAATTTAATGGTGTCAATCATGCTTACTTGATCACCTGCATGCGCACCACAAGCGATATTAGCCATATTAATCAGCGGCATAACATCTGCATCAGGATTGGGCGATAAACACTCCCCAAGATCGCAATTAATCATTAACATAGATACAAATTATAAAGTAATCAAGATTGGAAAAATGCCCGGATTAATTAGCTATATTGGCGCACTTGCTGATGACTTGTCAGCGGTTGCTGTAAAAGTGTCAGCAGGTGCAATTGATGACATCGCCAACCAAACTGCTAAATCATTATCTAAAACAGCTGGTATTTTGATTGACGATACAGCCACCATTCCTCAATACGTCAGCAATACAGCGGCTAAGCGCGAACTACCCGTTATTTGGAAAATCACCAAAAAGTCGTTACGTAATAAAGCTTTAATGATTCCAATTGCCATATTGATCACTTACTTTGCGCCTTGGATTATGGCGCCAATATTAATACTAGGTGGCTCCTATTTAGCCTACGAAGGCACTGAATCACTGGGTGAAAAATTAGGGTTAATTAAAGCTCACAAACTCACTCATGAACACTCCATGCCCAATACGCAAGATCTAAGCGCCGCTGAAGATCAAACTGTTAATTCAGCCGTTAGAACCGACACCATTCTTTCAATTGAAATTATCGCTTTAACCATTGCCTCAGTGGCAACCGAACCCCTCTCAACACAATTAGGCGTATTGGTTATTGTTAGTCTAATTGCCACGTTTGCTGTATACGGTATTGTTGGCATGATTATCAAAATGGATGATGTTGGCTTCTATCTAATAGAAAAGCAAAATAACCTATATCAAACACTGGGAAATTTACTTATTAAAGCTATGCCAAAAGTATTGAAATCCCTGAGTTGGATTGGCATGATTGCCATGCTTATGGTGGGTGGATCAATCATTATTCACAATGTTGAGCAATTACATTTTCTGGCTAATTTAGGTGCCCAATTAACAAAAATACCACAAGTAATTACAACACTGATTATTGTGCCGATTTGTATCGCCTTGTTGATCGGCGCGTTAATTACAGGCCTTAAAAAACTCACACCATTTCAAGCTTAAATTACAAGCCTGCCACTATATAATGATGAGCAACTATTGATTTAAAACACCAACTAATTTTATGAATTACATTAAACAAATGTTTGAGTTGCAACAACAACTTAATGATGCTACCAATGGTGAAATATGGACAGAAGGTGCCACCAAAGAAGGGCGTCAAATATCTTGGTTGCGCTGTATTTATATGGAAGCAGCTGAGGCGATCGACTCATTCAATTGGAAGCACTGGAAAGATATCGATGCCAAGCATGATCTTGATAATGCTAAAGTAGAATTGGTTGATATTTGGCATTTTCTAATGTCTGAAGCGATTCATTTTGGCGATGCAAGCTTTGCAGAAATCTATAATGATATACAGGCTGAACGTGACACCGATCCCGAAAAATTAGTGGAAATTTTAGAAAAAATGATTGCCACTGCAGCAAGTGCCAATGTTGACCAATCACAAAATTCTTTATATCAATTATTTGCCTTATTTTTCCAAGCCATTGCACACATGGAAATGGATGTGCCTGAGCTTTACAAGCGCTATTTGGTTAAAAACCAGCTTAACACTTTCAGACAAGACCATGGTTATAAGGATGGCTCTTATGTGAAGATGTGGGGTGAAGTTGAAGATAACGTAATCGCCTTTAACATCATGGATGATAATCCAGAATTAACACCTGAACAACTTTATGAGCAATTAGAATCAGCCTACCCGACTAAGTAATTTCAAATGTCTGTCATGATCGAATCCATAAAATCTGAAATTCGAAAAGTTATTATCGGTCAAGAAAACCTGGTTGATAACTTATTAATTGGACTGATCACTGGTGGGCATATCTTGGTAGAAAGTGTGCCAGGACTAGCAAAAACTACAGCAATTAATACATTGGCAAAAGCGCTAGGAATTGATTTTAAGCGCATACAGTTTACCCCTGATTTATTACCCAGTGATTTAACGGGTTCACAAATATACAACCCAAAAAATGGCGAGTTTAGCATTAAGCAAGGGCCAATTTTTACCAACTTATTACTGGCCGATGAAATCAACCGTTCGCCTGCTAAAGTGCAATCGGCACTGCTAGAAGTTATGGCTGAAAAGCAAGTGACCATTGCTAATGAGAGTTTTAAAATCAATGAGCCATTTTTAGTTATGGCTACACAAAACCCAGTTGAACAAGAGGGCACCTATCAATTGCCTGAAGCTCAGCTTGATCGTTTTATGCTTAAAACAACTCTAGATTACAATACACCAGAAGAAGAGCTGGCAGTGGTCAACCGGGTTGCGGTTAATGGCTTTGAGGCGGTTAATCAAGTGGCCAATATTGAAGATATCAACAAGCTACGTTTGGCATTTAAACAAGTGCATATGGATGAAGCAGTTAAGCAATACATTATTGAAATTGTGTTTGCAACGCGCTATCCAGAAAATTACGGTTTATCTGATATTAAAGAGTTGATTGAGTTTGGTGCCAGTCCAAGAGCTAGTATTGATTTATTTAAAGCTAGCTGTGCTAAGGCGCTTATACGTGGCAATGATTTTGTTACCCCACTTGATATTGCTAGCGTGGTAACCGAGGTATTACAACATCGAATTGTACTTAGCTATCAAGCACAAGCACAAGGGGTTGATGCAAAATCAATCATCCAGAAAATACTCAAGGCAATCAATACACCTTAACTTGCTATTATGTTAGCTCAAGAGATTCTACTGCGTGCTAAAAAATGTGTTTTTACCAATAAATCAGCAGGAGCGTTATCCAAAATACGCGGTGACGGCCTAGATTTCTGTGAAATTCGCCCTTATGAAGCGGGCGATGACATTCGCAAAATAAACTTTAGTGCCAGTGGCAAGACTGGTGAATTGCAAACCAATATTTTTAACGAAAATAAACAAATTAGTGTGGTGATCTGCATCATGCTTTCTGGTAGTCTGCATTTTGGCTCTCGGCGATTAAAAAGCGAACTGATTGCTGAAATAATTGCCTTACTAGGCTGCTCTTCTATACGCCAGCACAATCAAACAAAATTAGTTTTTTTTAATCAAAAACAACAATATGAATTCCAACTTAAACACACTGGCGATGTGCTAAATATGGTTGAAAAAATACTTGCCTGGAATTTGTTAACCATTCAATCTAATTTTAAATCATTGGGTGATTACTTATTGCAGCAAGAAAAATCAATGGTATTTATTATTGGTGATTTTTATCAGCAGTTTGATTTTTCTCGCATTGCTCATAAACATCAAGCTAATGCGCTAATGGTTCGTGACAAACTTGAGGAAATCCCTAGGTTTGCAGCAGAACTAGATTTGGTAAGCGCCTCAGATAACATTAGTATTGAGGCTAACATGAATAAACAATTAGCCTTGAAATTTAACCAAAAACTACAACAACTTGATGATCAGCTTATTGATCAGTGCATGAAACATGGCATGAATATTGGCAAACTTTATACGCATGATGACGCTTTTATAAAGCTCAGTCAACTACTGCATTAATGAAAGGCTTAAAAGACATTAAACCGCTAGTTGACATTGAGGATGGCTCACTGTTTATTGCTGCCAGCTTAATACTAGCATTGCTATTAATTATTGGCTTTACCTATTGGAAGTTTTTTAAATCAACGCAAGATAAACGCATCGCAGTAGCTTTAGAGAAATTACACAACCTTGATTTTTCCAATAGTAAGGAAACTGCTTATACGTTTAAACGCTATGCGCACGTTATATCTAATGCAGATAATATCAATCAGCTTAATCAAATTAACCATGAATTAGCACAGTATAAATATAAACAACAGGTAGCTGAACTTGACCCAACTCTGATGCAAAAAATAAAGGTATTTACTCATGTTTAGCTTTGAATACCCTTATGTGTTGTTGATTATCTTGCTCAGTGCAGTCTGTCTGTTTTTGTGCAAAGAGAAAAAACGCGCTATTTATTTTCCAAATATCGCTCTGGTGAGTGACCTAACAAGATCCAAACAAATACTGCTTAACAGTTTAAAGCTCTCCATTCTTAGCTTGATCATCATTGGTCTTGCTAGCCCAATTAAAACCGAACAAATTATATTAGACAATACCCAGGGTCATGAAATATCCATTATTTTGGATGCCTCAGGTTCAATGGCCAGTCATAACAAATTTACCATTGTTAAAGAAATTATTGCTGATTTTATTGCCAAGCGCACTACTGACAAATTAGCATTAAGTGTGTTTGCCGATTTTGCCTACACCGTTGTACCGCTCACTTACGATAAAAAGAGTGTGATTAAAATGCTTAATAATATTGACATAGGTATCGCTGGAAAGCGCAAAACTGCCTTATATGAGGCGCTATTTTTAAGTGCTAAACTGTTCAATAATTCCAAGTCAAAAGAACGAATTGCTATTTTGCTCACTGACGGGCGAGACAACACAGACAGCGTTCCTTTAGAAATGGCGATTGAGCGCGCCAAAGAAAATCAAATCAAAGTTTATACGGTCGCCGTTGGTGACCCAAGAGACTACAATGGCGAAGTATTGAATTACATTGCTCAAAGTACACAAGCAAAGTTTTTTACAGCAAACAATAAACAGGCTATTGAGGCAATCTACCAACAAATTAACCAACTTGAAAAAAGTGATATTAACCTCAATAAACATGAGAAGAAAACCTATTATTTTCAATATCCGATTGGTTTAGCATTGTTATTATTATTGATTTATTTCTGGCGGAAAAATACATGGATTTTGAACAAATAATACCGCTATACCTCTTAATACCAACTGCCATGCTTTGGTTTTTTATCCACAGCAAAGGCGGCCACATTGAAGATCTTTTTTCTGCTGAAGTGCTAGAAAAAATTAGCTTAAATCGCCATAAAACCACCACCAAAGCGCGACTTAAGCTGCTGTTAATAAGCTTAATGCTGCTATTATTGGCATTAAGCCAACCCACCCTTAAAGAGGGAGAAATCAAGCTTAATAAACATTTGAGTGATATTGTTGTGGCTATAGATATGTCCAAGTCCATGTTGGCTAGTGACATCTACCCTAATCGGTTTGAATTTTCAAAAAATAAACTGCTAACCAATCTGGACAAAGTACTTGATTCTCGTCTTGCTATTTTAGGATTTGCCAATCAGTCATTCTTAATTTCACCGCTAACAGATGATCTGTCAAGTTTAAAGTTTCTCATTAAAAATCTACGCCTAGACAGCATTAGCCTCACAGGCACCAGTATTGGCAGCATTTTAAAATCAACCAACGACTTATTTAACGCAAACTCAGCCAAGCAACTACTAATATTGACAGATGGTGGCGAAGGCAAGGATTTTAGCAATGAAATTGACTTTGCTAATGAGCATAACATTCAAGTGTTTATTTATGATGTATCAACTCAACAGGGTAGTAGCATTCATACTGAGACGGGCATCTTGGAAGATGTTAATGGCAATTTAGTCATTGTAAAAGAAAATCTATCTATTAAACAATTGAGCGAAAATACCAATGGTAATTATTTAAAATTCTCATTGAATAATGATGATTTATCAAACTTTATCAACAAATTTAAAACGCTTTCAAGTCAAAAAAATACTACTATTATCCAAAAACGTCAATTGTTTTACTATCCGCTGATATTGGCACTGCTATTGTTATTCATGGCATTTTTCTCCCTGCCGAAAAAATCATGAAGCTTATTTTTTTATTGCTATTGTCTATTAATGCTCAAGCTGGCTTGCTTGATTTTTTCAATATTTATCAAGCAAATACAGCCTACGAACAAAAAGACTTTAAACTTGCTGGTGAAAAATTCGCCACCATTGATAATGATTTTGCACGACTCAATCAGGCTAACAGCTTATACAAACAAGGCTTGTATCAACAATCCCTAGACAAGTATCAACTCATTAAACACAAACCATTAAATTTTGATCGTTTGTATAATTCAGGCAATGCGTTTGCCAAATCAGGCAAAATCAATGAGGCGATTGAAAGTTACGAGGCAGCATTAAAAATACGCAAAGATAAAGATGCTGAATTTAATCTAGCATTACTCAAAAAACAAAAAAGAAAAAAATCAAAAAAAAGTAAAGACAAAAAAAATAACAAGGAAGAAAAGTCGCCTCAAAAAAAACCAAAGGAAGGCAAATCTAACAATAAACAACAGCAAAAACAAAAGCTAAGTACCGTCAAGCAGCAACGATGGGAAAAAGCACTAAATAAAAAACTAAGAACACTAATGATTCCACTAAACCAGCCAACAGATAATCATGAACAAAATCCTTGGTAGTTGTTTACTATTGCTCAGTATTCCCGCACTAGCCATTAGTAAAGCCAGTGTTAACCAATCTTGGTTTTACCCAGGCGATGAAGTTGTTTTAACATTGAGCGCTAACGGCAATAATGTTATTTTTCCTAATATTCAGCAAATTGATGGCCACCCTGTGCTCTATACCAGTAGCTCACAAAAGATTCAAATCATTAACAACCAACGCTCTAGACAAAGCAGCAAGTCATTTGTTATCAAGCCTACGAGCACAATAATAATTCCCAGCTATTTTATTTTGGCTGATGACGACAAGCAAGCAACTCAATCATTGACAGTTACACTGACGCAGCCAACCTTGACTCAGATTGGTGATGATTATTTGTTAAGCGTCAAGATTAGCCCACAAGAATTTTATCTGGGTGATGAGGCCATACTTGAGGTCACCTTTAAAGAAAAAAAATCAATTACTGCTGACCATCAAGCCAGCATTATACTGCCAGAAGTCAAAGGCTTAATGTTTGTCAAAACAAATAAATTCACTCAATCGTCAGATGAGCACTACAATACTCATACAATTAATTATCGAGTGATTGCTGACAATTTTGGCCAATTTAAATTGCCTTCTGTGGTGGCCAGCATTGGGCAACAGCGCAAGGGTATTTTTGGTAGTTTTGCACCTGCAAATCAAACAGGTAAACTGAAAAAAATACATTCCAATTCACCAACCCTAAATGTCAAACCCCTGCCTAATGATTTAACAATTATTGGTGATTTAAGCATAAGCAGTAGCATTGACAACACCAGTGTTAAACAAGGTAAAGCGGTTAATCTAATTGTTAATATCCAAGGGTCTGCTAATTTTGAAGATATTCCGCCTTTTGAATTAGTTATCGATAATGCCACTATTTACAGCAACGAAGCGGAATTTACTTACAATCAATGGCAACAAAAATTTGCCATTGTTGGCGCTCAAGATTTTACTATCCCGGGTCTTAAGCTTGACTATTTTGACAAGCGCAGCAACACTAAAAAAACACTTACTACCAAACCTATTGACATTAGTGTTGTCGGGGCAAAGCCAATTACCAGTAAAAAGATCAACAATCAACCCATCTCAGCAAAATCTAACGGCAATCTAGTGATGAACAATTTAAAATATAGCTATCTGTTGGCAGGTGTTGTTATTGGTATTTTGTTTGCCTGGTTGCTGTCCATCTACAAAAACCATTCACCAGCTAAAAACCAAAACTTAATTCGTCAAATTAAATTCGCTCGAAATGATAAGGTATTATTTGATTTATTGTTGCCACTAAACCTGGCTGAATTGAATATTATTTTGCAACAGTTAGAGGCGAATATTTATAAAAACGCACAATATAAAATTAGAAAAAAGGATATTATTAATGTCATTAAATCCCAAGATAAAGCTAACTGAATACAGCCATGGTCAAGGCTGTGGCTGTAAGATTTCACCCAAGGTTTTAGATACAATTCTAGAGTCATCATTGGATGAATTCAAAGATCCAAATTTATTAGTTGGTAATGCCTCACGTGATGATGCCGCTGTGTACGATTTAGGCAATGGTGAAGCAGTCATATCTACCACAGATTTCTTTATGCCAATTGTGGATGATCCGTTCACTTTTGGTCGCATTGCTGCCACCAATGCCATTAGCGATATTTACGCCATGGGTGGCTCGCCAATCATGGCCATTGCTATTTTTGGTTGGCCACTAGATAAACTCCCACCAGAAATTGGACAACAAGTCATTGAAGGCGGGCGCAGTGTTTGTGCTGATGCCGGCATTGCTTTAGCAGGTGGGCATAGTATTGATGCGCCAGAGCCTATTTTTGGCCTGGCAGTCACTGGACGAGTGGCTGTAAAACACCTTAAAGAAAATTCTAAAGCGCAAGCGGGGGATAAAATCTATTTAACCAAACCACTAGGTATTGGCATCCTAACCACGGCACAAAAACAAAAAAAGATTGCCCATGAAGATGAACAGCGCGCCATTAAAACTATGTGTCAGTTAAACGATATTGGCGCTAAATTAGCGACTATTGATGGCGTTAATGCCATTACTGATGTTACTGGTTTTGGCCTAGGTGGGCACTTGGTTGAAGTTTGCCAAGGCTCTAAAGTATCAGCAGTTGTTAATTATTCAAAAGTTCCAACCCTACCTAATATTCATGATTATCTGGCCAATGGCTGTTCACCGGGCGGTGCACAGCGTAACTTTGATAGCTATGGCCAACACTTAAGCTCAATGAGTAGTGGGGTTCAATCTATCATTTGCGACCCTCAAACCAGTGGCGGCTTGTTGATTATGGTAAATAGTAAGGCACAAGCAGCATTCGAGAGAATAATGCAATCAGCTGGCTTTAATGCAAGCGCCATTGGTGAAATTCTACCGTCAAATAGCAACACGGCAATTGTTACCATTAATGAGTAAGCCGCTCACTCAAATTGAGGATTTCCGCACACTGGTCACTAGTGATACACCGATGTTTGATACGCGTGCACCAGTTGAATTTATTCAAGGTGCCTTTCCACACACGGTCAGCTTGCCACTAATGAGTGACGAAGAACGTGAATTGGTTGGTACGTGTTATAAAGAGCAAGGTCAAGATGAGGCCATTAAATTAGGCCACGAATTAGTTCAAGGAGACATTAAGCAATCTCGAATCAAAGCCTGGACTGAATTTATTAAAGACAATCCAAATGGCGCCTTGTATTGTTTTCGAGGCGGGCTGCGCAGTCAAATTACCCAACAATGGATTTATGAGGCAACTGGGATAGACTATCCACGACTCAAAGGTGGCTATAAAGCCCTACGTCGCTACTTGATCGATGAAACTGATCGCATCATGGAAAATATTACTCCTATTGTTATTGGTGGTCAGACGGGCTGTGGAAAAACCCTATTATTGGACAACATCACACCAATGATTGATTTAGAGGGCTTGGCCAACCACCGAGGCTCGGCATTTGGCAACACCACAACAGCGCAACCCACCCAAATCGCCTTTGAAAATGAATTGGCCGTAGCGCTTATTAAAAAACAAGACTACACGCATTTAATCTTTGAAGATGAAGGTGCAAATGTGGGTACTGTGCATATTCCTGAGTGTGTTAAACGTAAAACCTCCGAAGCCGATTTAATACTGCTAGAGGCCAGCACACAAGAGCGAATTGATGTCAGCATGGATGCTTACGTAACTAACATGTATGCAGATTTCATTAATCAAGATGCTGAAAATGGCTTTAATAATTTTGCTAATTATTGGCTTAACAGTCTTGAGAAAATTCAAAAAAGACTAGGATTAGAGCGCTACAAAGTTATGAAATTGGGCGTTGAGCAGGCCTTAAAAACACAGCAAACAACCAATAGTTTTGATGGTTTTTTACCGATTGTTGAATCGCTACTGGTCGATTATTATGACCCAATGTATAACTATCAAATTCAAAAGAAATTAGACCGTGTCGTGTTTAAGGGTAGTCGCTCAGAGGTGTCAGACTATGTTAATGATCTAGTTATTTCTTGAGCCAATTTTAATGTCAGTAATCGGCTTAGCTTGACACGCTAAAATCTCACCCTGAGATAAAGGTACCAAGCAATCCTGGTGCATCACATCGCCTTTTAACAGTTGCAGTACACAAGAGCCGCAATGGCCTTGACGACATGAATAGTTGATCAGCACATTGTGTGCTTCGAGTTCGGTTAGGATTGATTGCTCACCATACACATATAGCGATTCTGTTTTACCGTTTATATTATCAACTTCAATCCTAAACATAGCGTCAAATTACAGCTTAAACTCTCCAAAATCCGAGTCAGATTCGTCCAATGTGTTATCAATGGCACTCACCAAATAAGAAGTGATTTCAGTTTCTTGAGGAGCCACTTGGACATTATCAGAGTCTAGCCAATGATTAATCCATGGTAGTGGGTTAGAACGCTCTTCAAATAACGGTTTAAGACCAATGGCGGTCATGCGAATATTGGTTATATATTCAAGGTACTGCTTAAGAATTTCAGCATTTAGACCGATCATAGAGCCATCTCTAAATAAATACTCAGCCCAATTTTTCTCCTGCTCACAAGCCTCCTTAAACATTTGAATAACCTCATCTTCACATTCAGCAGCAATACTGGCCATCTCCGGATCATCCTTGCCATCACGAATAAGATTAATCATATGTTGAGTGCCAGTTAAATGTAATGCCTCATCCCTGGCAATCATCTTAATAATCTTGGCATTACCCTCCATCACCTTGCGCTCAGCAAAAGCAAATGAACAGGCAAATGACACGTAAAAACGCACAGCTTCTAGGATATTAACCGACATAATAGTCAAGTAAAGCTTGCGCTTCAAGCATTTAAGATCAATAGTGGTTTGTTCGCCATTCAAATCATGCGTGCCTGCGCCGTGAAGCAAATAAGCCTGAGAGCATTTAATCAATTCATCGTAGTGCTTAGAAACACTTTCGGCACGCTCAATGATTTGCTCGGTCTTCATAATGTCATCGAATACTGCACCTGGCTCATTCACAATAGCGCGAATAATATGCGTATAAGAGCGCGAATGAATGGTTTCTGAAAAGCTCCAAGTTTCAATCCAGTTTTCTAGCTCTGGCAAAGAGACAATAGGCAAAAAAGCAATATTTGGACTACGGCCCTGAACCGAATCTAACAAAATCTGATACTGCAGATTGGATAAGAAAATATGCTTTTCATTAGGTAGTAGTTTGGCAAAATCCATCTTATCTTTAGAGACATCAATCTCTTCTGGACGCCAGAAAAACGACAATTGTTTTTCTGTTAATTTTTCAAACATTTCGAATTTTTGCTTATCGAAACGCGCCACGTTGACTGTGTCGCCAAAAAACATTGGCTGGGTTAGTGTGTTAACAATTTTTTTACTAAAAATAGAATATGACATAAATATTTCCTAATACAGATTACAGTTTACAAACGCCGTCAGCACAGGCGTTATCATCTTCTTTTTCAAGCATATCATCACCGCCACCATCACGTGTTGTATGATAATAAAGCGTCTTAACACCGTATTTATAAGCTTTCAATAGATCCATCAAGAATAATTTCATAGGCACTCGATTACCTTCAAATAATGAAGGATCGTAATGCGTATTAGTACTGATCGACTGATCAACAAACTTTTGCATAATCGCACACAACTGTAAATAGCCATCGTTATCTTTGATATCCCAAAGCAGCTCGTATTTATCCTTAAGTTGCTGATAATCAGGCACAATTTGCTTAAGGATGCCATCTTTTGACTGCTTGATCGAAACAAACCCACGAGGCGGCTCAATACCGTTCGTAGAGTTAGATATTTGTGAAGAGCTTTCACAAGGCATGAGTGCCGTTAACGTAGAATTTCTTAAGCCTGTTGCTTTGATATCACTACGCAACTTTTTCCAGTCTAGCTTTAACTCACAACCGCAAAAGTCATCCACGTCTTTTTTATAGGTATCAATTGGCAGAATTCCTTGTGCGTATTGAGTTTCGCCAAACGAAGGGCAAGCGCCTTTTTCATTAGCCAAAATATTAGAGGCTTTTAATGAATAATACTGCAAGGCTTCAAAGGTTTGGTGAATAAGCTCATTACCCGAACCATCAGAATATTTAGCGTTATTCTTGGCTAGATAATAAGCTACGTTAGTTACACCAATACCAAGCGTTCGACGATTCATACTCGCCAATTCTGCTGCTTTGATAGGGTAGTCTTGATAATCCAATAAAGAATCCAGTGCTCGCACAATAATATCAGTGACATCTTCAAGCTCATCCAGAGATTCTAGCGCACCAAGATTAACCGCAGACAAGGTGCACAAGGCCACCTCACCATTTTCATCCTGAACAGAATGTAGTGGTTTAGTTGGTAGAGTGATCTCCATACACAAGTTTGATTGCCGAACTGGGGCCACTTTAGGGTCAAAAGCACCATGCGTATTACAATGATCAACATTTTGCAGATAAATACGCCCTGTGTTGGCTCGCTCCTGCATAAATTTGGCAAACAAATCTCTGGCTTTAATGGTTTGCTTACGAATCAATTCATCTTGTTCGTATAGCTCGTATAAACGCTTAAATTCAGCTTGATCTTCAAAAAAAGCATCATATAAGCCAGGCACATCATGAGGCGAGAACAAGGTAATGTCACCATCAGCCAAAAAACGTTGGTACATTAAGCCATTAAACTGCACACCATAATCTAAGTGGCGAATTCTATTCTCATCCGTACCCGTGTTATTTTTAAGCACCAATAGGCCTTCCACCTCAAGATGCCACAATGGATAGAATAGGGTGGCTGCACCACCACGAACACCACCTTGAGAACAAGATTTAACCGCCGTATGAAAATGCTTATAAAAGGGAATGCAGCCCGTATGCGTAGCTTCACCATTACGAATAGGGCTGCCAATTGCACGAATTCGCCCTGCATTCACACCAATGCCGGCACGCTGAGATACATATTTAACAATAGCGCCAGCCGCTGCACTAATAGAATCAAGATCATCGTCTGCTTCAATTAACACGCAAGACGAAAATTGGCGAGTCGGTGTACGCACACCCGCCATAATTGGTGTCGGTAATGAAATTTTAAAATTCGACACGCCATCATAAAAACGCTTAACAATTGACATGCGCGCTTGCGTCTCATATTCTTGAAATAAGCACATGCCTACCAACATATACAACTGCTGAGGAGATTCATAAATATCACCCGTTACTCGGTTTTGAACCAAATACTTGCCCTCTAATTGCTTAACAGCAGCGTAAGAAAACTTCATATCACGCCAATGATCAACATACCCATCAAGCTCTTCAATTTCAGCTTGCGTGTATTTATCTAAAATATCTTTGTCGTAAATCCCTAAATCGGTAAATTTTTGAATATGGTCAAAAAGCGCAGGAGGGGTAAATGATTTAAAGGCTTTTTTGCGCAAATGAAAAATAGCCAAACGTGCCGCCAAATATTGATAATCTGGTGCGTCAGTTGAAATTAAATCTGCTGCTGATTTAATAATCGTTTCGTGGATATCTTCGGTCTTAATACCATCAAAAAATGCCAATTGTGCATTGATCTCAACTTGGGAAACACTAACCCCTTCCAAGTCTTGAGAAGCCCAGTGCACAACGCGATGAATTTTCTCCATATCGATTGGCTCTTGTTGGCCATTACGCTTGGTTACTTTAATATTTTGATCCATATTCTCCCCCGAGTGATAAACACTATATATAGTGTTATTAAATTTAACTGCAACTAAATATAGTGTGTTTCAAGGTATTTTGCAAGGGGTAAAAATACAGAAATTACACCAAAATCGCCATATAGTTTGCTACCAAAGGGATTGCGAGAATGAAAAAAAATTAAAATAATTTAAGGGGTTTTTTAAGCCAAAATATTAGCAATTTATGATGCGATTATATTACTTATTTTTAATAAAAAGCGCCAGGCGCACCGTAATAAGATTTCAGAAAAAATCAATTCAAATTAACCTTAAAAAATGACCAATTTAACTTAAAAAAAGATTAAACAGGGGAGGCAATTAATTGAGTTTCATCAAGGCCATTTTCAAGCAATAATTCACCCAAATAAATCAGCACTTCGGCGGGCGCAGAAATATAGAGTTCAGATTGATTAATTACTTTATGATCTAATGAATCATAAATCTGTTTTGCCACTTTGTGACAATCATTTTTACTCGATCGATCAAAATCACACGCAATAGTTTGATAATGATATTCATCCATTACTGCACGCCAAGATTGTGCGTGATTATCAAAATAGGGTGCAGGTTCGGTAGCAGGGTAAGCCCAATAAAAATACACAGGATTGGTCATTTCCAAAGAAAATGCATGTTCAGCTAAGCTTCTAATAGGGGCAAAGCCACCATCCCAAGCAATAAAAACCATTGGTTTAGCAGACGTCTCTTTTAATACAAACATACCTTTTGGGCCTACCAACTCAACCTTAGCTTTAGCTTTAAGTTTCTTAGAAAAAATGGCTTGTGAGAACTGGTCAATATTTAGATTACGAATGTGAAACTCTAATTCCATGCCGTGACAAGGGCAGGAGGCGATAGGATAGCGAGAAACAATCCCTTTAAAGCTCAACTCAACATCTTGACCAGCCATAAATTGCAAGGTTTGGGATCTTGGCGTTCTTAAGTTAACAATCGCCATATCATTGTTAATAAAGCGAATATCTTTAATCTTGGTTTGAATGGTTTGAATGGGGATTGAGCGCACGTCTCCAATTAAATCAAGCTCGAGTGTAAGATCTGAACGTGGTGCATGACAACACGTGAGGAATTCTTGATTATCTATTTCATCAGTGGAAAGTGAATAATCATGATGTTTGATTTGCTCAATACTTCCAGTCACAAGCTTGGCCTTACAAGCGCCACACGTACCATTACTACATTTATAGTTAATAGCCAGACCATGACGCAAGCCACCTTTTAAAATAGAATCTGACGAACCACACTCAAAAGATTTGTCCGCAGGAGTGAGTGTAACTTGATGAATGTTAGCCATTGATATCAATTATTGGCAAGGAGAGAGGTGAGGTATTTTTTTTGCTTAAAAAATAAACAATTTAACATAATATAAATTATACGAACAAACTATAAGTGTTCTGACAATACACTAGCAAGTGCATCAATATGGTCTTGGCGAGTATTTAAAGCAGGAATATAACCAAACTCTTTTCCACCAGCATTGATAAAGTAACCACGATTTTCATCGTCAATCTCTTCTAACGTCTCTAAACAATCAGCAGAAAACCCTGGACACACCACCTGGACACTCTTTACGCCAGATTTGGCAAAATCCTCCAATGTGTCTTTAGTGTAGGGCTTTGTCCACTCTTCACGACCAAAAATTGACTGAAAGCTCGCTTGCCACTGATCATCTCTCAATTTAAGCGATTTTGCTAATAAATCAGCCGTTTGTATACAGTGTTGATAATACACATCACCATTATCAACATAACGCTGCGGAATGCCGTGGAATGAAATAAGCAACTTATCAGGTATGCCATTTTTAGCTTGATATTCGCAAATAGAATTAGCTAATGCTTGAATATAGGCTTTATTTTGGTAATAATGCTCAATAAACACCATTTCAGGCTTGTTAGACCAAGTAGACTCAGCTTTCTCAATAGCATCAAGTGTAGACAGTGTAGTCGTTTTTGAGTATTGTGGATAAAGCGGCAAAGTAACAATCCTCTTACAACCCTTATCTATAAGTTTATTGAGCGCTTTATCAATCGAAGGGTTGCCATAACGCATACCCATTTCAAACTCATAATCTTGCTCGGAAAACGTCTTTTTTAACCCATTCAATTGAGCCTTAGTGATATTTAACAAAGGCGAACCAGGGCCAAAACTATTCCAAATTTTAACGTAGTTTAATGCAGACTTTTTGGGTCTAATATTTAAAATTACCAAATTTAACGCCAGCCACCAAATTAATTTATTGGGCGGATCAACCACGCGCGGATCAGACAAAAATTCGGACAAATAACGCTTTAAAGCAGGCTTGGTTGGCTCATCAGGCGTGCCTAAATTGGTTAGCAAAATACCTGTTTTCATGAGTGCTTGTCTAGATTTTCTTCAATAAAATTACGAACAAAATCAGCTGTTTGGGCTGAATGAAAGCGATCTACTTCTTTGCCATTAATAAAAGCAATAACCGTTGGAAATCCACGCACACCATAACGTCCAGCGATTTTCATATTTTCATCCTCTGCCTCAATTTGAGTTAACACAAATTCAGATGCATCAAACTCTTGTGCAACTGAGGTGATAATCGGCTCTAGAATTCTACAAGGGCCACACCACTCTGCGGAAATATCTAAAACCACGAGTCGCTCATGCGATTGATCAATAACCAATTCGTCAAAAGTATCAATATTCACCTCTAGAACTGCCATTATCTATTAACGTCTCAAGGTGTTTAAATCAAAATGCCGGCGCTTATTTCTATTGTAAATAGAGAAAATTAACAAGACCAGCAAGCTAAACACACCACCAGCAGCACCATAAATCCAATTCATGTTAAGTGGGGTGGTTGTAGAATGATCAACTTGACTGGTCTCATTATTTACAAAGGCCGGCTCACTTTGTTCAATGGAGTTAGATTTTTGCTCATTTTTTTTCTCTTGAGAGACTTTTACTTGTGTCTTTAACAGATGACTGTTTTCAAGGGTTAGGCGCTCTAAATTGGCGGTTAATTTAGCAATTGTGTTATTGGATTTTTCATAAGAAACCTGAAGGTCTTTAAGCTTTCTATTTGCCTCTGAAAGCTTACTAGAAAGGTCCTTAACCTTATGACTAACTTCTTTAGAAGGGTTGTTACTGTTAGCGCTTTCCGCTAATTTATTGGGCACAACATCGGTCAAAACAGTAGATGGGATCCAGCCATTAATATTGTCAATTTTGACTAAAGACCAGCCGGAATAATGCATAGTTAGGCGTTGCAACTGTTGGTCTTTATTAACAACTTTTAAAATGTTATTGGTATTTTTGTCAGACTTACTAGAGCGAACAGCAGTGTTATCTTCCAGTACAAACACAGTAGAACTAGCCAAAACTCCGACACTCAATAACAGTGAAAAAACAAACAAAAACCTAGTTTTCATGCCAATAGCCAAAAATAAAGAAAAAAGTAGCCATAGTATAAGCTGAAAACAATAAAAATCGATAAAATAAGCTAAAAAATTAATAAAATCATTAAAAATCAATGAGTTATGATTAATATATAAATATATCCATATTTGAACGATTATAGAACGAGTTAATCGCTAGTATATTTTTTATAAAAAGATGTCTTAAATCGAAAATTTAGAGCTATTTATCAAAAAATCACTAAAAACGTTATTTTAGTCCAGAAATTTAACAAAAATTATAGCGACTCTATATTGGCGCGAACAAATTTGTTGGTTAATCGATATTTTTGTTTTGGGCTTTTTGGTTTTTCTGGAATAGTTCGTTCAAAAAAATCACACGCCAGTAAAGGATTCAAAATATCATTTTTAAATCGTGTCTTATGAGTGCGATTTAAAATTTTCATCAACTCATCCGCACTACTTTCAACTTGACATTTTCTTAAAATTTGAACTTGGTCCGAGCTTATTTTTACTAAATTAGAACTTAGTCCCTTCTTGGTACTTGATGCATCTTTAGATACTACTACATCAGTGTTTTCTTTAAAATTAAAACCTTGCTGTTCAGCAGAATTTACAGCTGAATTATTACGCTTAAAATCCTCGCTCCAATCCTTTGTTTGGTCAGTAGATTCTTGTTTTTTTGAGTGTTTGCTTTTTCCGAACCAACCCATTGCAGCTAAAATTTCATATTAAGTAAGATCGAGTTTACCAAAAAATCCAAGAAATTTGAATAGCACTAGGGAAAACTTTAATTTAATCCTTAAAATTAAGCTTTATTGAGTCAATATTTGATCTAAAAACAGCTGTAAACGCTCTGATTCTGGATTT
>ERZ1048686.269-NODE-269-length-55243-cov-103.519370_pt1 | contig 55243 bp, 58 predicted proteins | sample MGYA00383099_ERZ1048686 | MGnify/ENA primary metagenome ERZ1048686 (study PRJEB29581, sample SAMEA5548369) | metagenome | biome: marine; feature: coastal; material: water | depth 25 m | study: Short-term variability in the microbial, nano- and picoplankton... | reverse complement strand
AAAAACCGACTGGCATCAAAAAACTTTGGTCTGCCTCTATCTATTCTGCAAAAGGTTTAAAGGCATGTTATCAATCAGAATATGCCTTTAGACTGGAAGTTTGGTTAGCCGTATTTTTAGTTCCAATTGGTTACTGTCTTGGTGAATCTTCAATCGAAAAAGTACTTCTTATTTTTCCTGTATTCTTAGTTTTAATTGTAGAAATGTTAAATTCTGCTATTGAGGCAGTTGTTGATCGAGTCGGCCTTGAACAGCATGAACTTTCAGGTTTTGCTAAAGATGTAGCATCAGCAGCAGTTTTAATCTCATTAATTATCTTCTTGTTAACATGGATCATTATTCTTCTCTGAAGAAGCTACTAGATGATGATATTGATTGTCATTTTTTTGATTCAATAGAAAGCACAAGTTCTTTTTTATCAGATACGCCTCATTCAAATCGAACTCAGCTTTGTATTGCTAGGGAGCAAACTAGTGGAAAAGGTCAACATGGAAGAGACTGGGCCTCACAAAAAGATGGCAGTATTCTTTTCTCACTTCGCAAAAGTTTTAGTGTTGATACCAATCTAAATGGTCTCAGTCTAGTTATTGGAATGGCAATCATTAAATCCATAGAAGCAGAATGTCAACTCTATGACTTAAAAATTAAATGGCCTAATGATGTTTATTTTAAGACTAAAAAGTTAGCAGGTATTTTGATGGAAAATAATATTCATAAAGGGGTTCAGTACGTAGTCATTGGAGTGGGTGTCAATTATCAGTTGGATAAAAAAATTAATATTGATGCGCCCTGGACTGATTTATCGCAAATCGTACAAAAATTACCTAGCTTGGATATATTGACCGCTTCATTTATCAAGAATATATTAGCTATGTCGAAGGATTTTGAGATCAATGGCCTCTCTAGTCTTCATTCAGAGTGGGCTGATTACGACATGCTCAAAGGTGTCAAAATTAGATCAAAGGAATCAAGCGGTATTTTTGAAGGTGAAGTTGATGGAATTAGTGAATTTGGGGCTCTTAGGGTTTCAACACCAGAAGGGGTTAAAGAGGTCTATAGCTCCATGCATATTGAATACATTTAGGGTAAGATAGTTTCCATCACATAGGCGCTGTAAGAGAATGTTAAATCATCAGTTAGAAGTTAAAAACCTTTATAAAAAATATGCACGTCGTGAGGTTGTTAATGATGTCTCATTTTCTGTTAAAGGTGGGGAAATTGTTGGCTTACTTGGCCCTAACGGTGCGGGCAAGACAACTTGCTTCTATATAACTTGTGGCCTTGTAAGATCAAGCAAAGGTGAAGTGACTCTGGATAATAAAAGCATAGGTCATATGCCAATGCATAAACGCGCAAAGCTAGGGCTTGGCTACCTTCCTCAGGAGCCTTCAATATTTCGTAAGTTAAGCGTTGAAGATAATATCATGGCGGTTTTAGAAATGAACAAATCATTATCTAAAAAGGATAGGCCAGCTCGACTCGAAGAGCTATTATCAGAATTTAAGGTTGAGCATGTTCGCCACATCAAAGGCATTACTTTATCGGGTGGCGAGCGAAGAAGGGTCGAAATTGCTAGAGCCTTGGCGATGGATCCAAAGTTCATTTTATTAGACGAGCCATTTGCAGGGATCGATCCAATTTCAGTTGGCGATATTCAAGAAATAATTTATCAACTACGAGATAAAGGAATTGGGATATTAATTACTGATCACAACTACAGGGAAATGCTTGATACGTGTAATCATTCTTATGTTTTAAGTGCTGGAAAAATCATAGCACAGGGTGGAAAAGATGCAATTCTGGCCAATGAAGAAGTGAAAAAAGTTTATTTAGGTGAGACAGTAGGTGGCTAGTAAAAATCTTATTACTTTGGGGATTGAATCCTCTTGTGATGAAACTGGAATTGGGATTTACACAAGCAAGGATGGCCTAATTTCCCATAAGCTATTTTCCCAAGTAAGTCTTCATGCAGAATATGGTGGTGTTGTTCCAGAGCTAGCCTCTAGAGACCATATTCAAAGAGCCATACCTTTGATTAAAGAAGCCCTTAATGAGAGTGGAATCAAATTAAATGAGCTTACTGGCATTGCATATACTGCTGGACCAGGCTTGTCGGGAGCACTTTTAGTGGGCGGATCAATTGCCCAGAGCTTAGCATGGGGTTTAGGTATCCCAGCATTGGGTGTTCATCATATGGAAGGACATCTTTTAGCACCGCTCTTAGAGCCAGAGAGGCCTGAATTTCCTTTTGTAGCACTTTTAGTTTCTGGTGGCCATACATTGCTTGTAGATGTTCCTCGAATTGGTGAATATAAGATTCTGGGAGAGTCCCTCGATGATGCAGTGGGTGAAGGATTTGATAAAACCGCTAAAATACTCGGCTTGGGTTATCCGGGCGGCCCCGCTCTGGCAAATCTAGCAAAAAAAGGTGTCAAGGGTCGATTTACTTTTCCAAGGCCAATGACCGACAGGCCAGGACTCGATTTTAGTTTTAGTGGTCTAAAGACATTTGCAAGAAACACATTCATTGATTTCCCTAAAGAGAAAGCCAATATTGCCAAGGCATTCGAAGTGGCAGCCACTGAAACATTAACAATAAAATGTAACAGAGCTCTTAAACAAACAGGATATAAAACCTTAGTAGTGGCAGGTGGCGTTAGTGCCAACTTGTCACTGCGTGAATCTTTAAATGAGATGACAAAGGAGATTGATGCAAGTGTTTATTATCCTGCACTAGATTTTTGTACGGATAATGGAGCGATGATTGCTTTAGCAGGACACTATAGATTTGTTGCGGGTCAAAGTAATCAAAATTATGAAATAACCATTAAGCCTCGATGGAGTCTTGAAGAGCTTCTTCCGGTGTAGTTAGCATGCTATTGATTCTTATATAGCGCCTGTTTGTAGAGCATAGCGTATAATTACACTCACAAATTAAACTTATCAGCTAAATAAATATTCCTATGATTATTATTCCTGCGATTGACTTAAAAGATGGTCAATGTGTCCGACTCCGTAAAGGAATTATGGAGGATACAACTGTTTTTTCAAATAATCCGACTGAGATGGCTTCCAAATGGGTAGCTGAGGGAGCAAGAAGACTGCATTTGGTTGACCTTAACGGTGCATTTGAAGGGAAACCCGTTAATGCAGACTGTGTCAATGAGATTACTAGGTCTTTTCCAGATCTCCCAGTACAAATTGGGGGAGGTATCCGTGATCTACAGACTGCAAGTGCATACATCGAAGCAGGTATAAGCTATCTCATTATTGGAACCATGGCAGTCACTCATCCAGATTTTGTGGAAAAGCTTTGTGATGAGTTTCCAAATAAAATTATTGTGGGTCTTGATGCGAATAATGGTCTTGTAGCTACAGATGGTTGGGCAAAGCAAACAGATATAGATGTTGTAGAACTGTCAAAAAAATATGAACAGTATGGAGTTAGTTCGATTGTTTATACTGACATTGCGAGAGATGGAATGATGCAAGGTGTTAATGTTGAAGCGACTGCGAATCTTGCTAAAAAAACATCTATTCCAATCATTGCCTCTGGGGGGATAACTAATCTAGATGATATAACAGCACTTCTTAAAAATACTCATCATGGGATCATCGGTGCTATTACTGGGAGAGCAATTTATGAGGGACAGCTTGACTTTAATGATGCGCAAACAATGAGCGATATCTATGATAGTTGAGGTGGCATATGCCTTAGCTGAAAAGCAAAGCCTTATTAGTCTCGAAGTAGAAAAAGGGACTACACTTAAAGAGGCAGTTGAGGCATCAGGAATTCTCGATACTTTTGAGGAGATTGACCTCTCCAAAGATAGGGTAGGTATTTTTTCAAAATTTGCAACTTTAGAGACGGTTCTTAGAGAAAAAGATAGAGTTGAGATATATCGACCCCTCATCGCAGATCCAAAACAAGTTCGCAAAGAAAGAGCAGCTCTGGGCAAGGCAATGCAAGGCAATAAAAAAGCCTAATTCAAGGTAAAATAGAATACCTATAACACATTTAATAATTATATGAGCGAAGACAAACCTCCGAGTAGATCATTTTTTAAGTTATTTGATAAGTTTTTTCCTAAAACTTTAAAACCAAGAGCACAACTAATGAAAGCCCTAGAGGAGGCTGAAGAGAATCTTGTAATTGACCCTTACAGTAGGTCAGTTATTGAAGGAGCTTTGCAAGTTGAAAGTTTAAAAGTGCGTGATGTCATGGTTCCACGCTCAAAAATGATCATGATTAACTCGGAAGCAACTACAAAAAATCTTCTTCAGATTATGGTGGCCTCATCCCATTCAAGATTTCCAATTCATAACGAAGAGCAAGACTCAATTTTGGGTGTTGTTTTAGCTAAGGATTTACTTGCACATTTAGCACAAAATCAAGATGATGAGTTTAACTACAGAGAGTATCTTCGAGATGCTTTGTCGGTTCCTGAAAGTAAGCCGTTGGGAGCTTTGCTTAGAGAGTTTCAGCAAAATAAATCTCACATGGCAATTGTGCTTGATGAGTATGGTGAAATAGCTGGTCTAGTAACTCTAGAGGACGTTATAGAACAAATTGTTGGAGAAATTGAAGACGAACATGATAAGGAGGAAGATAACATCATAGACTATGGAGATGGTCGATATTTGCTTCAAGCCAACACAACATTGATGGAGTTTAATGAATTTTTTGATTCAAACATTGCTAGTGATGATTACGATACTGTTGCCGGATTAGTTATTTCTGGCTTTAGCTATTTGCCAGAGCAAATGAGTGAAATCAATCTTCATGGGTTCCAATTCAAAGTTCTAAAAACAGATAACCGAAGGCTTCATCTTCTTGAAGTTCAACACAAGGTGATTGATGATAAAGCTAAGGGATGAAAAAAGCATTCATTGAAGCCTCAATTAATATCAGTCACTTAGTATAATTCAGCATTATGAATTCACTAGAACAGACAACGCAATTAGTCATAGACCTAATTAAACAAAATAAAGCGACCGATTTTGAATTTTTTATTGGAAAGAGCTCTGGTGTTTCAACTGCTGTTAGATTGTCAAATGTTGAAACACTGCAATATCACTTGGATACGAGTTTTGATGTCAGTGTCTATTTTGGTAAGAATAAGGGTCAAGCGACTAGTGTTGATCTTAGTAAGGAAAGCTTACAAAAGGCTATCGATTCAGCCTGTATGATTGCAAAATATACTCAAGAGGATCCATTTAATGGTTTAGCGCCAAAAGATAGGATGGCTTGGGAGGCGCCTGATTTGGATCTTTATCATCCATGGAAATTAGAGGCTAAACAGAGTATAGATATTGCCAAAGAGTGTGAACAAATTGCACTTGAACAGAATGAAATTGATAACTCAGATGGCGCTGAGTTGTCAAGTTATGAGGGCGAAACTTATTACGCTAATTCCAATGGATTGGTTACAAGTATAAGAAATACCAAGCACTCTCTTCACTGCTCTTTGATTGCTAAAAGAGACTCTGAAATGCAGACTGCTTATGAATATTCAATTGCATTAGATTCAAATGATTTAATGAGTCCTTCTAAAATTGGTCTCAAGGCAGCAAGTCTAGCGCAAGAAAAACTTGGTTCACGTAATCTGAAATCTCAGAAATGTCCAGTTATATTTATACCAAGACAATCCTCGGGTTTGTTTTCTCAACTTCTTGGGGCTCTTAGCGGTTCAAGACAATTTAAAAAAACCTCTTTTTTACTAGACTCAATAGATAAAGTTGTTCTCAATGAGTCAATTAGTATATTTGAAGATCCATTAAAAGCTAAAACACTTGGATCAAGAGCGTTTGACCTAGACGGTGTTTTAAAATCTAAGCAGTTTTTTGTAAAAAATGGAATAGTTTCAAGCTACATGATGGGTCAATACTCTGCCAATCAGCTTGGCTTACAGACTACTGCAAATGCTGGTGGAGTGAGCAATTGTCGAGTTGATTCCAATTATGATGGTGGGCTTACAGAGTTAACCAAGGATATGAAAAAAGGCCTTATTGTTACTGACTTGATGGGACACGGTGTTAATGCTACAACTGGTGATTATTCTCGAGGCGCAAGCGGTTTTTGGGTAGAAAGTGGAGAGATTCAATACCCAGTTTCTGGAATTACAATAGCTGGAAACTTAAAAGATATGCTTAAAAATATCGTCTATGTGGGCAATGATTTTGATCAAAGAAGTAATCTTAAAGTGGGCACAACCTTGATAAGTGAAATGACAATTGCTGGGGAAGGGTAATTGAAAAAATTTGATGTCATCATAGTTGGTGGTGGCATGGTTGGACTCTCATTAGTTGTTGAACTATCAAAAAAAATGAATTTAAGTGTTGCAATTATTGATCCAAATGATTGTAATCCAACTATAAATGACTCATTTCATACAAGGGTAAGCGCAATTACGCCATCTACCCAGGACTTTTTAAGTTCAATTAATGTATGGGATAAGATTCAAAGAAAAAAAGGATTTAGTGCCACCAAAGTTTGGGATCAAAATTCACATGGTCATCTCAATTTCTATGCAAAAGATGAAGGTATTAAATACTTAGGCTATATTGTAGAAAATGATCTAATTCAATCTGTACTATTTAATGCCATTGACCAATCTAAAGTCAGCATGATTAATGCAAAATTAGTTGGATTAACAAAAACAGATATCGGGTATACCGTAAACCTAGAAAATGGTGAAAGCCACTCTTGTAAACTTTTGGTTGGGGCAGATGGTTCTCGCTCTAAAGTAAGAGACTTGACAGAGATTCAAGTCACAGAGCATGATTATCATCAAAAAGCAATTATTGCCAATATTGTGAGTGAAAAACCTTTAATGAATACGACTTGGCAAAGATTTTTATCAGACAGTATTCTTGCTATTTTGCCACTATCAGATCATCAGGCTTCAATAGTTTGGTCATGTAAAGAGACACTTGCAAATGAGCTTGAAACAAAAGATAAAACAATATTTAGTAAGATGCTATCTGAGGCATCAGAGTATCAATTTGGAGTTTTGGAGCTTGAAAGCAGTAAAAAAAGTTTTCCTTTGGTATCAAGAACTGCAAAAGAGTATGTTCGTGCAAATCTGGCGTTAATCGGTGACGCAGCTCATAACATTCATCCATTAGCAGGCCAAGGAGCAAACCTGGGGTTTTCTGATGTCATTGAACTCAGCAAACAGTTAGTCGAAAACAATGACAAACTTCTGGGAGACTTTCATGTTCTTCGAAAGTATGCAAGAGCAAGAAGGCTTGATAATGAAATGATGTCAAAGACGATGACAGGACTTGACTGGATCTACAAGGAGAATAATGAGCCAATAAGGTGGCTTAGGGGCTATGGAATGAATTTAATCGATGAAACACCCATCCTAAAATCCTTTTTTCAAAGACAAGCCTTGGGTAAAGTGAGTAAAAAATAGCTATCGAATAAATCGCGTTGGAGTCACTATTCCGTCAACTGGAACATCCCAAGGTTGAGAGGAAAGACGATTCACTTCTTGAGCATCAAATGCCAATCCAAATAACTTTGGCACTCGAAAATTCTTTAATTTACTGTGAAAGCTAAGAGTTTTATCATAGAAGCCTCCCCCCATTCCAAGTCGGTTCTTATTTTTATCAAATCCAACAAGAGGCATCAGAATGATATCCATTTTGTGGGCCCCTAGAAGAGGACTAAAGATTGGCTCATCTATGCCAAACCTATTTTTTCTGTAAAGTTTACCCATCTTTGCAAACTTTAGTTTTTCTCCAACAAGAATAGGCAAATAAACAAAGTAACCCTGATGAGTTAAAAAATTTATTGTGTCAATAGTTTCAATTTCACCATCATTGGGTGTGAAAATTGCAATATGTTTTGCATTTCTAAAAATGGCATTTTTTTGGCATTGAAATAGCAGTTTTTTGCCTTTCTTTTTTCGAGTGGGCGTATCGATTGACTTTCTAATGACTCTAAGTTTTTTTCGAAGTTCTTTCATTCGTCACTTTATTTAAATATGTACTAATTTTAGCAGTACATAAAAAGAAAGAATGGTTATTTAGAATTAGATTAGAGGGTCCGTTGTGCCGTGTTGACATGGTCCTGAACCATTCTGGTTCAAGGCGGAAGTTCGATGTTTACCGTAGGTTTCCCACTTCAAGGTGGGCATACACAAAAGCAACCAATCTCATCTCCTTTTCTATACATAATCGGCTCAGGGAAATAAATCAAGCACGAACACAACAGATAAATAAATTATCACCCTTTGAAGATTTAATTGCAATGTAATTTCTTCTTTTCTTGGTTTTTAATTAGCTGAGACCTAGATTTGATAATTCTAAATACTGTTTTATTAGAAATCTATTCCTATAAAATTGCCTTTTTCATTTATTATAAAGGAAACTTTTAAGTGACTGTATTAGCTGCAATTTTATTATTATTAATCATTATGGATCCTATTGGAAATGTTCCAGTATTTCTTAGCATTCTTAAAAATATTCCAACTGAAAGACGAAGAATAATAATTATTCGTGAATTATTAATTGCCCTAATAATTTTGTTATTTTTTATGTTTGTTGGTAGATATATTCTTCAGTTGTTGGAAATTGAACAATCTTCGCTGGGAATTGCTGGAGGAATAATACTATTCATTATTGCTATAAGGATGATTTTCCCTGGAACAAAGCCTATGTTTAGCCACAATGAGAAAACAGAGCCTCTTGTTGTTCCACTTGCTGTTCCAATGCTTGCTGGTCCGTCAGCGATAGCAGCAGTTATATTGTTTATGGCGAGAGAGCCAAATAGATGGGCTGAGTGGACTCTCGTTGTATTTGTTGCTTGTTTAATAACTGGAATTATATTGATCTCATCAGAAGTATTAGGAAGAAAATTAGGTAATAGAGCATTAATCGCTATTGAAAGATTAATGGGGATCTTGCTGATAATGGTTTCAGTTGACTTTGTTCTTGATGGAATAAAACAAACATTCAATATTTAGAATTTATTTTTCTTAAATTGTAGATTTAACTATATCTATTCAAATTTGCTATGTAGGCTTGCAAAGGCTATAATGGCGCCTTTTTAACAACTTAATGGTGAAGAATTTGGCACCTATAGTTATGAAATTTGGCGGCACAAGTCTTAGAGATGAAGATTGTCGTTCGCATGCTTTAAAGCATATTAAGAATTACCACAAGTCTGGAGAGAGGATTGTGGTTGTCGTTTCTGCTATGGGGCGTAAAGGTGAGCCATATGCTACGGATACCCTTGTTGCGCTTCTTAGGGGTGTAGGACACAATATTAATCCTAGAGAATTGGACCTTGTAATGAGTGTTGGAGAGACGCTCAGTTCTGCTTATTTTTCTCACCTTCTTAGTCATAACGGAATGCCCGCTGAATCTTTTAATGGAAGGCAATCTGGAATTCTTACTGATGACAATGCAGGTAATGCTGAAATTTTAGATATTAATCCTGAACGAATTGTTGAGGCCCTTGATAATGGATTTATTGCAGTAGTAGCTGGCTTTCAAGGCGTAAACGATAAGGGAGATATTCGTACTCTTGGAAGAGGTGGAAGTGATACATCAGCTGTTGCTTTAGCTTCTGCTTTAGGAGCTGAAAAAGTTGAAATTTTTTCTGATGTTGATGGTATAGCTAATTGTGATCCAAGACAGGTTGAGGGTTCAAGCTACCTAGAATCAATCAGTGTTAATCAGATGCTTGCAATGGCAGATGAGGGCTCCAGAGTGATTCATCCAAGAGCCATTAAAGCATCATTAAAAACTAAAACCCCCATTATCGCAAAAAACAACTTTAATGATACTGAAGGTACTTTAATACACCATGATCAATCTAAAAAAGATGAAGTTGTCGCTATTGCACATCGTGAGAGTATGGTTCTGGTTGAGTTCGCATTGGAGCATAGAGCTGCAAGTCATGTTAATGGTGTTGTAAATATTGACTCAAAAAGACTTCTACTTAATGATGATGTGTATTTGAGTGATAAGTTGGCTCAGCTTGAGGAAAAGCTTGGTTTTTATAAGTTAAGTAGACACTGGGCAACTGTCTCTGTAGTTTTTAATAATAAGGTTTCAAAAAAACCCGCTGAACTTGACTATGCTGAATTGTTAGATTCTCCAGATACCATTATCAGATATCTCCTAAAAGAGGCAAAAGTTAGAGAGACATTGAAATTTTTACATGGTAGATATACAAGCTAATTTAAGGCTTATAGCCAGCGTTATTGACGTAGCTTAAAAGTATTTCCTCAGTGAACTCAGCTTCGAGCTCTGCCGCTTTTTTTTCGACAGGCTCTTTTATATCTCCATCTCCTATTTCAATGACTTCATTATGCCAATCTGTAAGGTATGCGTCTGCATCAGTTGCATCTCCAACCGAAGCAGCAGAGTCAACAGCCTCCATAAAGCGATTATTTAACAGAATTTTTTCTACTTCTCTTCTGCTTTTTTTTATCATGACCTGGGTCGGTATATCTCGCCATTTGATTACAGTTAGATTCATTAAATTCTCCAAAAAATACTAAAAAATATAGTCTTAATAAATTCAGCAAAATTCTACCATTAAGTAATTGATGTAATTGCTATAATTTAGGTATATAATTCCGTTTTTTTAATTTTGGTTTCGAGTTGGAGGAGTAATGAAAAATAAAGCTCAAGTAGTTGTTATTGGAGGCGGTGTTGTTGGCGCTGGAACTCTCTATCATCTTGCTAAGAAAGGCTGGACTGATGTAGTTCTTGTAGAACGCAAGGATCTAACTTCTGGCTCTACATGGCATGCAGCTGGACTATTGCCTCTATTTAATATGAGCTACTCAGTTGGAAAACTGCACCAATACTCCGTTGATTTCTATCATGAACTCGAAAAAGAGACTGGCATGAATGTTGGGTTCAGTGTCGTTTCAAATATTCGCCTGGCAAATTGTCAGGATCGAATGGATGAATATAAATACTATGCTGGTGTTGGAAGTACCGTAGGTGTCGATGTAAAATTTTTAAACCCAGATGAAGTGAAAGAAGTTTGGCCTTTATGTAATACCGAAGGTTTAGTTGGCGCAATTCAGCATCCAGACGATGGTTATATTCAGCCAGCAGACTTGACTCAAGCTTTATGTAAAGGGGCTAGAAATCGTGGTGCTGAAATCTATGAAAACACTATAGTTGATGCTTTAGAGCAACAAAAAGATCACACTTGGGTGGTAAAGACTGATAAAGGTGATATTGCCTGCGAGCATATTGTGTCGTGCACTGGAAGTTTTGCAAGAAAGACAGGTGAAATGGTGGGGCTCGATGTACCTGTTATACCTGTAGAGCATCAGTTTCTTGTAACTGAGCCACATCCCGACATTCAAGAAAGAAAGAAACAGGGGCTTCCTGAAATGGCTGTTCTTCGTGAATCCGACGCGGCTTATTATCTACGCGAAGAGGCAGGAGGAATGATTTTAGGTATCTATGAAAAAGGGGCGCCAGCATGCTATGTTGATGGCCCAAGTGATGATTCTAAGTATGAGTTATTTAATGGTGAGCTTGACCGTTTAATGCCCCACATTGATGCTTGTATAAATCGTGTGCCAGCTTTTGGTGAGGTTGGAATTAAGGAGATTTATAATGGAGCAATTGCATATACACCAGACGGGAATCCAATTGTAGGGCCTGCGCCTGGACTTAAAAATTTCTGGCTTAATGAAGGCCACAGTTTTGGTATTACTGCAGCTGGCGGTGCTGGCTGGCAGTTAGCTGAATGGATGGTTGACGGTGAGCCGACAGTTGACATGATGGGAGTCGATCCGCGTCGTTTTGGTCCTTATGCTACTAGGGGCTACTTAAAAGAGAAAAATGAAGAGGCCTATGCAAACGTCTTTACGACTCATTATCCTGACGAAGAGCGAAGTGCTGCTAGACCATTAAAGACTGCGCCATGCTACGATCGAATGAAGTCATTAGGAGCTGTTTTTGGATCTGTTTATGGTTGGGAGCGCCCAAACTGGTTTATGCCAAGTGCTGATTACTCATTGACTGCTGAAGAATTAAATCAGGCAGATCCTTCAAAAGTTATTCTGAATAAAAACCACTCTAAAGCTTTAGATGATGGACGCATTGTTGAAAAGAATTCCTTTCGTCGTTCTAACTACTTCGAGTATGTAGGGAATGAATGTAAGCATGTAAATGAAAAAGTTGGACTATTGGATATGTCTGCATTTGCAAAATGCATCGTTAAAGGTCCTGGAGCTGAAGCTTGGTTAGAATCTATATTTGCAAATAAAATGCCAATAACTATTGGACGCATCAGTTTGGTTCATATGTTGTCTTTGAACGGTGGAGTTCGTGCAGAATTTACTGTTTACAAGACAGGGCCTCAGAGTTACTACCTAGTGTCTGCTGGAGCATTTGAAACTCATGACCATGATTACTTATTTAAGCTTGCCCCAAAGGATGGAACGGTAAACATTCAAAGAGTGACCACTCAGACTGGAGTTCTTGTCTTAGCCGGACCAAAATCACGAGATGTTTTGCAAAAACTAACTGATTCTGATCTATCTAATGAGAGCTTTAAGTGGTTAACTGGTAAAAAAATTAATGTTGGTTATGCAACTGCTGAAGCTCTCAGAGTTAACTTTGTAGGCGAGCTAGGTTGGGAGCTACATCATCCAATTGAAATGCAAAACTACATCTTTGATCAAGTCATGGAAGCGGGGGCTGAGTTTGATATAAAGCCTTTTGGTATTAGAGCAATGGATAGTATGCGCCTTGAAAAATCTTATCGCTTAATACCAAGAGAAATGTCTATTGAGTATTCTGCATATGAATCGGGTCTTGACCGCTTTGTTAGACTTGATAAAGAACAAGATTTTATTGGTAAAGATGCTCTGCTGAAATGGCAAAATCGTGGCGCTTCTAATGGATTTGTAACCTTGGAAGTTTTAGGAGTTAATGACGCTGATGCACGAGGCTCTGAAGCAATCTATAAGGATGGAGACGTTGTTGGAAGAGGCACTTCAGGAGGATTTGGTTGGCGTTGTAATAAATCCCTTGCATTAGGCCTTGTAAGGATAGATTTGGCTAAAATTGGGACCGAGCTTGAGATTGAAATATTAGGTGAAAAGTATAAGGCGATTGTTATTGAAGAGTCACCTTTTGACCCTAATAATGAGTGTCTAAGGTCTTAATTAATAAAAAGCCTAAAAATTTAGCATGAATTTTTAGGCTTTTTCTAAGTATCTTAGAGTCAAATATGTTTTAATGTTTATAAATTTGAAGCGGTAAATATAATGTCAACAATTGCAATAAAATCTGATTTACATGAGCTGATGGTTTCTTGGAGGCATCATCTTCACAAGCATCCAGAGCTCAGTTTTAAAGAAGAAATCACTAGTGATTATATTGCTTCAGTTTTGCAATCTCATGATATTGAAATTCATCGTGGCCTAGCTGTTACTGGAATTATTGCTACTATTCATGGAAAGAAAGAAGGCCAAGTAATAGGTCTTCGTGCTGATATGGATGCGCTTCCAATTCAGGAGAAAAACAACTTTAGTCATAAGTCAACTCATGAAGGCAAGATGCATGCCTGTGGTCATGATGGTCATTCTACGATGCTACTTGGTGCAGCAATATACTTAAAAGAGCATAATGATTTTTCAGGAACAGTCCACTGCATTTTTCAGCCTGCTGAAGAAGGAGGAGGGGGTGGCCGAGTAATGGTTGAGGAAGGAATTTTTGAAAAATTTCCATGCCAAGCTGTATATGGAATGCATAATTGGCCTGGTATGGCTGAGGGACAGTTTGCGGTTCATGATACTGCAGTTATGGCAGCTAATGAAACTCTTAAAATAACCGTGACGGGTAAAGGTGGCCATGCTGCAATGCCAGAGCAATGTATCGATCCAATTGTAGTTGGCGCACAAATTATTACCGCTCTTCAAAGTATTGTTTCTAGAAGTGTAGCGCCTCTTAAATCAGCAGTTATCAGTATAACGATAGTAGATGCTGGCTTTGTTTCTAATGTTATCCCCAATGAGATGAATTTAACTGGGTCACTACGATACTTTTCAACAGAAGTTGGTGACGAGGTTAAGGGAAAGATTAAAGGCATTGTTGAGGGAATAAGTCAATCTATGGGGGCAACCGCAACCTTTAAATCAATTCCAAACTATCCCGCTACTATCAACACACCAAAACACGCTGAAATTTGTGCAAACGCAGCAGCAATGGTAGTAGGAAAAGACAATGTCCACAGAAATGAACTACCCAGCATGGGTTCTGAGGATTTTTCCTTTTTATTGAATGCATCAGAAGGGGCCTACATCTGGATTGGAAATGGACTAGTTCCTGAAAATAGTCCAGAGGGTGGATGCATGTTACATAATACTCAATATGATTTTAATGATGAGATTCTTCCTATTGGTGGAAGCTATTGGGTTCAACTTGTTCAAAATGTACTCAAGTAAATTTTTTGAGGATTGAATTATGTTTTCTAAGGCAATTGTTAGGATTCCTGGAAAAAGTCTAATTAATGGTTTGACTGACTCTGAATATCTTGGGGTGCCAGATTATTCTAGAGCGATTATCCAACATCAAGTATATATAGAAGCTCTTAAAATGTGTGGCCTTCAAGTGAGTGTATTAGAGCCATGTGAAGAATATCCAGATTCAACTTTTGTAGAAGATGTAGCCTTAATAACTCCAAAATGTGCGATTATTACTCGACCAGGTGCCCAGTCAAGAAGAGGCGAGGTTGAACAAATAGAGTCAGTATTAAAGAGCGAATTTAATAATATTGAGAGGATTAAGGCCCCTGGGACAATAGAAGCGGGCGATATAATGATGGTTGGAAGTCATTATTATATTGGTTTATCTGATAGAACAAATACTCAAGGTGCTGAGCAAATAATAACAATACTTAATAAATATGGCTATACAGGATCTACTGTAGATCTTAACGATGTTTTTCATCTTAAAACTGGCCTGTCTTATCTTGAAAATAACATCCTTGTTGTTTGCGGTGAATTTAAGAATAACCTTGTCTTCTCGAGTTATGAGCATGTTGAAATTCCCGACAAAGAAAGTTACGCCGCTAATTGCATATGGGTCAATGATTTTGTTATTGTGCCTTTAGGCTATCCATTATCAAAAGATAAAATTTCTAATTTGGGATACAAAGTTATAGAGGTTGATGTTTCAGAGTTTAAAAAGCTAGATGGCGGATTAAGCTGTTTATCATTGCGATACTAAGAATTTAAAACTATTTAATACCGTTGTTATGCAAATCTATCTATAGCATTTATTCTTCAATTTGTAAGAGCACAATTTACAGACAAGGCGCTAAATTAGTCAAATAAATCTTTAATTTCTTTAAAAGTTGCAGTTATCGCGTGGACATTTGAGTAGCCCATCTGCTGAAGTGTTAAGGCTGCAAGTGATGCACGTCCACCTCCAGCACAGTGAGTTAAAATTAAAGTTTCAGAGTTTTGGCAATTTTTTTCAATTAACATCTCTATGAGTCCCCTAGGAATATTAATAGAATTATTGAGGCTAGACTTGTCATAACTATTGGCTTCACGAACATCAAGAATAACAGCATTATTTGAATCATCATATAAAGCTTTAGCTTTGACTGGATTAACACAATCAACTTGATTTTGAGCTTGAGTTATTAGTTCGCCTGCTGTTTTTATCATGTTATTAATATCCTAACACAATCTTAGTGCTTAAAATGGCGCATCCCAGTGAATACCATAGCAATCCCATGCTCATTTGCTGCAGCTATAACTTCATTATCACGCATTGATCCACCTGGGTGGATGATTGCCTTGACTCCAGCTTTTGCAGCAGCATCTATCCCATCTCTAAATGGGAAAAAAGCATCCGAAGCCATCACTGAGCCACTAACTTCAAGATTTTCATCTGCAGCTTTAATGCCAGCAATTTTAGCAGAGTAAATTCTCGACATTTGTCCTGCACCGACCCCAATAGTCATTTGATTTTTTGCATAGACGATAGCATTAGATTTAACGTACTTTGCAACTTTCCAGGCAAACAGTAAATCTATCATTTGAGAGTCAGTTGGTTGAACTAAAGATACACACTTCAATTCAGAAGGGCTTAAGGCGGCTAAATCTTTGTCTTGAATGAGCAGGCCTCCCGATATCTTTTTATAATCAAATGATTGTTCAGCTTTTTTTAGTTCACCGCACTCGAGAACCCTTATATTTTCTTTTGTTGATAATACGGATTTTGCTTCATCATTAATTTTAGGAGCTATGATAACCTCAACAAATTGCTTATCAATAATAGATCTAGCTGTCTCCTCATTGAGTTCACGATTAAAGGCGATGATTCCTCCAAATGCAGATGTTGGATCTGTTTGATAAGCACTGAGATAGGCTAAGTGAGTATTTTTTCTTGTTGCTACGCCACATGGATTAGCATGCTTAATAATGACACAGCTAGGCTTTTCAAAATCACGAACACATTCTAATGCGGCATCAGCATCAGCTAAATTGTTGAATGAAAGCGGTTTACCTTGAATTTGATGACTCGATGAAACAGACGCTTCGTTGAGATTTGACTCCTTATAAAAAGCAGCACTTTGATGAGGATTTTCACCATAACGCATTGTCTGTGATTTTATAAATTGTAAGTTTAATGTGTTAGAAAATCCATCTTCCATTTGCCCAAGGTAATTAGCAATGGCACCGTCATATTGGGCTGTATGTTCAAAGGCCTTAACAGCTAGAGATTTTCTCACTTCAAGAGTTGTGTCTCCATTCTTAGCTATATCATCTAGAGTCGAATGATAATCAGAACTGTCAACAATAACGGTTACTGAAATATGATTTTTTGCACTTGATCGAAGCATTGCTGGCCCACCAATATCAATATTTTCGATTGCGTCTTCTTCAGTACAATCTGGATTTTTAATTGTTTCTTGAAAGGGATATAAATTGACAACAACCAGGTCGATTGGTTTAATATTATTCTTTAACATCACATCTTCATCTTTGCCTCTTCTTGCAAGGATGCCGCCATGAATCTTTGGATTAAGAGTCTTAACGCGTCCCGCCATCATTTCAGGATAGCCCGTAAAGTCAGACACTTCAGATACAGGAATATTGTTGTCTTGAAGGAGTTTCGCGGTGCCACCAGTAGATATAATTTCGATATCTAATAATGAAAGGCCTTTTGCAAATTCAGCGATTCCAGTTTTATCTGAAACGCTTATTAAAGCTCTTTTTATAGGCATTTTTAGGATTTAGAGATGTAGAAATTTTAAGTATTAAATTATAAACTCTTACAGGTTGTAAAGGCTTACTTTTTTCTTTAAGGTGGCCCTATTTATACCAAGAATTCTGGCCGCTTCACTTTGATTTTGATTGACTTTGTCAAGAACAAACTTAATAGTTGCTGACTCAGCTTGTTGAGTAACCATCTTAAATACACCGTTAGATGATTCACCATTCAAGTCTGAGAAATACTTCTCAAGATTTTCTTTAATGCAATCCTGTAAACCCCTTTGTTTCATATCGAATACAAAAATTCATGAAATTTCGAATATTGTTCAGAGTGGTCTGACACTCTGTTAATGTTTGGCCAAAAGGCTAAGCTTTTTTCTTGGTCAAGGTGCATAGAATACCAAAAAATATGCTTTCTGGATAGCTGTGTACCCATTTTATAACCATAAAAATCATGAATTTGTGAAATATGACTTAAAATCTGTGGAATTTTTATATCTAATGTGGGTTCTTTTGGAATTTCTCCTGATGTTAGGAATTCATTGACTTGACTAATCAGCCATGGATTTCCTTGAGTAGCTCTTCCAAGCATCACTGCATCTGCGCCAGTATAGTCCAATATTTCTCTAGCTTTTTGTGGTGAATCTATATCTCCATTTGCAACAACCGGAATCGACACCTGGTTTACAATCTTTTTGACTGTGTCGAATTCAGCATCACCATTGTACTTCTGTGTTCTCGTTCTGCCATGTATTGCAAGCATTTGTATACCATTATCTTCAGCAATTTTAGCAATGGTTGGCGCATTTTTATTGTCTGCATCCCAGCCTGTTCTCATTTTGAGAGTGACAGGCACTTCAACTGCATTCACTACAGATTTTAAAATATCTTCTACCAATTCTTCATTTTGCATGAGAGCAGATCCAGCAGCCTTGTTACAAACTTTTTTTGCTGGGCATCCCATGTTAATATCAATGATATCTGCTCCAAATTCTAGTGCTTTTATTGCTGAATCTGCTAGCTCATTGGCCTCTGATCCCGCAATCTGAATACTGATAGGTAATTGTTCTGAGCTAAAATCTAAGCGATGCTTTGATTTGTTTGAATTTAATAGATGTTTTTGTATCACAACCATTTCAGAGGTTGTCAGGCCAGCACCTAGTTTTCTACATATCATTCTAAAGGGTTTGTCACTGGTGCCAGCCATAGGTGCAAGCAGTACTTTTGATGTTAGTTTGTGTGTCCCAATATTCATAAAGCTAACAACTTAAAGCTTTTTTGTTTGCTTTTCAGCTTTCTTTTTAAGTCGCTTCTGCTTTAGCTTTGATAAATGGTCTACAAATAATATTCCATCTAAATGATCCATTTCATGCTGGATACAAACAGAAAGCATCTCGTTTACCTCAATTTCAAATGATTGACCAAGTTCGTTCAGAGCGCTAACTTTAATTTCATTTGCTCTTTTAACGTTTTCGTAGTAATTTGGTACTGAAAGACAGCCCTCTTCCCACTCAATCTCACCATTCTTTTCAATGATCTCAGGATTAATTAGACAGAGTGGTTGATTACACTCTTCCGATACATCAATAACTATAAGACGCTGATGAAAGTTAACTTGAGTTGCTGCAAGACCAATTCCTGGTGCATCATACATAGTTTCAAACATATCTTTAACTTGCTTTTTTATCTCGCTATTAACATTTTCAACTGGTTTCGCAACAGTTCTTAAGCGTTTATCAGGGTATTTTAGGATTTCTAATATCATGATTTCATCATTACTGTGTTACGAGTCTTGCTCATTTGATTCGGGTAATCTTGGTTAAAGTGCAATCCTATGCTCTCTTTTCTAGAAAGGGCAGATTCTACAATAATTTTAGAAGTTTGAGCTAAGTTTCTTAATTCAATTAAATCTTCGGTTACAGTATAAACACGATAATACTCATCTACCTCTTTATTAATTTGTTGAATTTTTAGATATGCTGAGTTAAGCCGATTATTGCTTCGAACAATGCCAACAAAGTTCCACATTATGAGTCTTATTTCGTGCCATAAATGAGCTATAACAACTTTTTCTTTGGAAGGCGCAACTCTTGAGTCATCCCATTTTGAAATCTTGGCTGGTGTATTGTCTAATGCACAACCATTGACATGATTAGCACAGGACTTCGCAAAAACAACGCACTCAAGCAAAGAGTTACTTGCCATTCTGTTTGCCCCATGAACCCCAGTATGTGCCACTTCACCAACAGCATAAAGATTAGTTATACTGGTTTGTGCATCTATATTTGTATTGACTCCACCACAAGTGTAATGTGCAGCAGGAACAACGGGAAGAGCCTCCTTTGATATATCAATACCAAGTTCTTTACAGCGCTGAGTGATTGTTGGAAATCTAGATTTAATCCACTCTTCATCTTTGAATGAGAAATCTAGAAATACACAATCAAAACCATTAACCTTCATCTCATTATCGATAGCTCTGGCAACTATGTCTCTCGGTGCTAGCTCAAGTCGATCATCATATTTGTGCATAAACTCCTTACCATCAGGCAAAAGAAGTTTTGCGCCTTCACCTCGAAGCGTTTCTGATATTAGAAATGATTTGGCATGAGGATGAAACAGGCATGTAGGATGAAATTGTGTAAATTCCATATTGGTTATCTCACATCCTGCTCTGTAAGCCATGGCAATACCATCTCCAGTTGAAGTATCTGGGTTTGAGGTATATAAATAAGATTTCGAGGCACCGCCCGTAGCAAGAATAGTTTTTTTCGAGCCAAAGGTCACTACCTCCTTAGAGTTTTTATCGAAAACATATGCACCATGACATTTTTTATCCTTAAAAACAAGGTCGACAGCTACATATTCTTCAAAAAGTTTGATGTTGTTTTGTTGCTTTACCTGTGCAAGCAGGTTTACTTGAATAGATTGGCCGGTTTTATCGGCAACATGAGCAACTCTTTTTGAACTATGGCCACCCTCTGTAGTAAGATCATAGTTATTATTGATGTGAGAAAATTGAACTCCAGCGCTTTCAAGATCTTTAATAGCTTGAGGTGCTTGTTCCACCATAAACCTAATACTATTTTCGTTACCAAGATTAAAACCAGTATTAATAGTATCTTCAATGTGTGAAGCAAAATTATCCTCTGGATCTAATACAGCCGATATTCCACCTTGGGCATAATAAGATGAGCCTTCTAATATTTTATCTTTAGCAATTACCGCTATTGAAGTGGTATTTGAGAGCTGAACAGCACTCATTAATCCGGCAGCTCCGGAGCCTATAATTAGAACATCAAATTGAAAATCTTTTGTCATAGTTTTTTGTCACAAAAAGACACAAAATTAAAAAATATTAAATTATTTGTTATATATAATTTCCCGCAAGTTAAACACTACTATATTTAACTTATTTCTCCTTTTAATAGTAGACTAACCCCACACTCTTATTCGAGGTGGGGTTTTTTATTTTCAAGACTTATTTTATTCATTCTTGGTTCAAAAAATATTAGTAATTTGGGTAGTAAAGTAAGATTTACTACTACAGCACTAAGCATTGCAATTGCCATGAAAATTCCAAAATATGCGCTTGGGATAAAGTTCGACAATATCAAAACAAGGAATCCTATTGCAACCGTTGCTGCTGTATAAAACATAGAGACACCAATAGAGTTATGAGCTCTATACATTGAAGAGACATAGTCACCCTCTACTAGAAGCTCTGATTTAAATCTACTTATATAGTGTATGGCATTGTCAATACCAATTCCTATAGCAATAGCGGCTATTGTAATTGTCATTATATCCAGAGGTATTCTTGCCAAGCCCATTAATCCAAGAATGATAAGAGAAGGTATGATGTTGGGTATTACTGCTATTAGCGCAATAGAGATAGACCTAAATACAATCATAAAAAGCATAAAGATGATTGTAAAAACAGTCAAGATAGTTTTGATTTGTGAAGAGAATAAACTTTGTAATAGGTTGTTGTAGAGTGAAAAAGTTCCAGTGAAATAAAAATCATCTTCTCTAAAGTCAAAATTTTCAACTAATTCATTTTTGATGTTGATTATTAATTGGTTTCTGTTTAAGCCAGTTGTTGTTTCTTTAACTCTAGCAACAATCCTGATTTGATCAGTTTCATCTGATATGTGAGGCTTTAAAACTTGGGATTTTGCAAAATCAGGCATATTGTTTTTGCCAAGAATCAGCAAAAAGCCATTAGGTGCTTTTCCATCGTTAGATTCTTTGAGGACCTGCATAAAGGTATCGATTGATAAAACCTTTCCTATGCTTGGAATGCTATCGAGATATTGATGAACTTCATGAAAGTCATCTCTGAGACTAGCATCTGCCCAGTACGCACTTGCTAAATCATTAAAAACAATTTCAAGTGGAATCGTGCCGCCCAGTTCTTTGTCTATGAAATTAAGTCCTTGATAGATTTCAGTATCTTTTTTAAAGTAATTGATAAAGCTATTTTCTACAGAGAGCTTAGTTAAACCAAAAATTGCAATAGCGCTCACTATTGCTATACCAAAAAGTATTTGCTTGCCGCCTCTATCTGTTGCAATAGCTAACTTTTGAAGGACATAAAATTGCCCAGGTTTTTGTGATGATTGAGTTATCGGTAAGAGCGTCATGACTATTGCAAAACCTATAAATGACAATATAAACGCAACCGTGACACCAATACTCATCATTAAACCAAAATCAATTACAGGCTGCACATTGCTTGCAGTCAGTGAAGCAAATGCAGCTATCGTTGTGACAACTGTATAGATGCATGGCCTAATCATTTCATTTATAGTTCTTCTTATCATTTCGTCGTTACTGATACCTGTTTGTTGGCTTGATATTTCTCTATATCGAACAACTAAATGAATAATTACTGATAGAGTCATGACAAGAAGAAGTGAAAAGAAATTAGCAGAAATCACCGTCACCTTCCAACCTATTGCGCTAATCAATCCAGTCATAAACAAAGCGCCAATGATGCTTATTGCAATTGGGATTAAAACCCATCTAATTTTCTGAAAAAAGAGCGAAAGCATTAATGACATAGCTAAGACAACAGCAAGACTAAATATAATTAAATCACTTTTAATAAAATCAATGACATCATTTCTAATCATCGGGACGCCGCCCAAGTAAAGTGTGGCGTTATTTTCATATTGACTCATTGTTGTGCGAATTTCTTCTATTAATAGCTTTAGTGAATCATTATTTATTAGTACTCTATGATCATCAGTTGCGAGGGGGATTAATAAAGCTGTAGTTTTTAAATCAGAGCTGACAATGTTATTAGCGTAGAGAGGGCTATTTTGAAATTCTTTAGCAACAAGACCTTGATCGGCTTTTCCATTGTCAATTGTATAAACATCACTTGCTAGTTCAACCAGTGAGAGTGGCGGTGATTGAAAAAGTGAAACATCTAGAATTGAGATGACTGAGCTAATTCCATTAATATCTAATAATTCATCCCTTAGTGACCTTAAATAAGTCAATTGCTCTTTTGAAAGCACTGTCCCATCTTTAGCTGAATAGCTAATTATCAATGACTCATCTGAGCCAAAAGTTTTTTGAGTGTCAAAGTAAAGCTCTAGATTGTTATCGCCATCTAAAGATAATGATTCTGATGAAGCGTCAAGGGAGAAATGTTGTATCTGAAGAAACGATGCACCAATGATAACTAAAAATGCAAATAAAGACCAAGTAGGCTTTTTAGTTAAAAAGTTTAAAATTGAATTAAGCATGGCTGCCTATTCCAAATCAAAAAGAGAATTGTATAGATGGTTCATGACCTTTCATGAATTCTAGATGAGTTTCAAAAAGGGATTTAGAATTCCAAAGAAGTCCAGTTTCTCTTGAAATTAGGGTAGCGTGCATTTGATTTTTTGAGCCTACAACAACAAATAATTTTCCACCTACTTTTAAAAGTTTTTTTAAATCATCCCCTATCGTGGGTAGGGCAGAACTAATGACAATTGTGTCAAACTGAGCCTCTTTAAAATTTGAAGAACTAAAAGCCTCATTAATGAGTGTAATGTTGTTTAGCTTGAGTTTCCCTATATCCTCTTTCGCTTTAAGATATAAGTCATGCTCAATTTCAATGCTTGTAACTGAGTTTGATAGTTTTGCTAGAACGGATGTTAAGTAACCACTTCCAGTACCAACCTCTAGGGTATCTTCATTGCCTTGAAGATTGAGACTGTCTAATATTCTTCCCTCTATTTTTGGAGAGAGCATCTTGTCTAATCCATTTAGAGGTATCTCGATATCTGCGAATACTAGTTTTTGATACTCCTCAGGTACAAAGTTCTCCCGTGGAATATCTGAAAGTGCTTGATTTGCTCTTACATTGAGTCCACCCCAAGGTCTAATTTGTTGCTCGATAACATTTTTTCTTGCTTCTTTAAAATCCATATTAAACCTACTTTCTTTTCCTTGGAGGCATTAAGTCTGTAATTGTTCCCTCAGCCATTTCTGCTGCAAACGCAGTAGTTTCTGATAATGTTGGGTGAGCATGTATAGTTAACGCAATATCACTCATATCACAACCCATTTCAATTGCTAGACTTGCTTCTGCAATCAAGTCGCCTGCATTTGTTCCACATATACCCATGCCGAGAATCTTACCCGATTTAGAATCAAAAAGGCTTTTTGATACCCCTTCAGTTCTTCCAATACTTAAACTTCTTCCAGATGCAGCCCACGGAAAAATGCCTTTTTTAAACTCTATACCAGCTTCTTTAAGCTCTTTTTCAGTTTTGCCTGTCCATGCAACCTCTGGGTCTGTATAAGCAACCGAAGGAATTGTCAGAGCATCAAAACCAGACTTTTTGCCACAAATGACTTCAGCAGCAACTTTAGCCTCATGAACTGCCTTATGAGCAAGCATTGGTTGGCCAACAACATCCCCAATTGCATAGATATTTTCAACGTTAGTTTTCATTTGTTTGTTTGTCTCAATGAAGCCATTTTCATTAAAATTAACACCAGCTTTGTCAGCATCTATGAGCGTTCCATTAGGGGTTCTTCCAACTGCGACTAAAACTTTGTCAAACGTATCTGACTTAGGGGCATCTTTGCCCTCAAAAACTACTTTAATGCCTTTTTTTAACGCAGTCATTGAAGTGACTTTTGTGTTTAAGAAGATATTTGCATAATTTTTCTTAATTTTCTTAAAGAGCGGATTAACAATATCCTTATCAGCAGCAGGAATGATTTGACTTCCGAGTTCAACAATTGTAATTTCAGTCCCAAGGGCGTCATAAATTGTAGCCATCTCTAAGCCAATAATTCCACCACCAACAACTAGCATTCTTTTCGGTATATCATCCAAAAGAAGAGCATCAGTAGAATCCATTACCCTTTTATCCTCAAAAGGAAACATAGGGAACTTAGTAACCCTTGATCCTACAGAAATAACGCATTGTTCAAACTCTATAACTTCATCAGTACCATCAAGAGTAACTTGATTTTTAGATAAAAATTTAGCGTACCCATTAATAACTTTTACTTTTCTTGCTTTGGCAAGTGCCTGGATACCGCCTGTAAGTTTATTAACTATGCTATCTTTATTTTTTATTACACCCTTAAGATCAATTTTGGGTTTTGAAAAAGTTATCCCAAGTTCACTTGCATGCTTAGTTTCATTAATAACTTCAGCTGTATGAAGAAGTGATTTGGATGGAATACAGCCAACGTTAAGACAAACACCACCTAATGATTCGTGGCGCTCAATAAGAGTCACTTCTTTTCCTAAGTCTGCAGCTCTAAATGCTGCAGTATATCCACCAGGACCAGATCCAATAACTAAGACTTGAGTTTTAATCATAACAACATCTCCATAATATTACTTAAGACTTGATTTAATTCAGCCATAAACCTTGCTCCCTCAGCGCCATCAATTACTCTATGGTCATATGAAAGTGCCAATGGAATCATCGCAGTTGGCTCAAAAGAGCTACCATTCCAAATAGGTTTAATTTGAGTTCTTGATACACCTAAAATTGCAACTTCCGGAGAGTTAATGATCGGTGTGAATTGTGTTCCACCGATACCACCTAAGCTAGATATTGTGAAACCAGCCCCCTTCATTTCACTTGAATCAAGTTTACCTTCTCGTGCTCTCAAAGAAATATCTGCAAGCTCTTCTGAAAGTTCAATCAGTGACTTTTTGCTGACATCTTTAACAACTGGGACTAGAAGACCATTAGGAGTATCAACGGCTATTCCAAGATTGAAGTATTTTTTAAGAATAAGGTTTTCCCCACCTTCATCCAAAGAGGCATTAAAGTTGGGGTGGCGTTTTAGGACTTGAACAACCGCCTTCATAATGAAAACTAAAGGGCTTAATTTAATATTTTTTTCTTTTTGATGCTTACGAAATTTTTCTAATTGATCAATATTAACTTCATCAAATTGGGTGACATGTGGAATCGTATTCCAGCAATTAGAAAGATGTTTTCCGGACAATTTCTTGATCCTTGATAAAGGGATTGTCTCAACCTCTTCATTTAAATTTCCATGAGTAACAAGCTCCTTTACAAAGGATTTTAAATCTTTCTCAAGAATCCGTCCTTTTTTCCCAGTTCCATTTATTCTTGATAAGCTAACTCCAAGTTCTCTAGCTAGTTTTCTAATTGAAGGTGATGCATGCGAATTTGAATCTGTTTTTAGTGAGACTTCCTCTGGTTGTTTTATATTATCTTGCGATACAGTTGAAGTGACTGTTGCCTCACTATTATCAATTACCTTGTTATCTGATTGATCTGATGAGGCATCAGTTTCAACTTCAGAATCAGTTTCAGTTTCATCTTCAGACTCTGACTCACTTTCTAGAGTCAGTATTAGGTCACCTTGAACTACCTTATCTCCAACCTTTATTGAAAGGCTAGTTACCTTTCCTGAAAAGGGAGCCGGTATTTCCATTGTAGCTTTATCTGTCTCAAGTGTAATGATGCTGTCATTTTCATTTACAGTATCTCCAACCTTTACAAGAACTTCGATAATATCTACGGCATCAAAATCACCAATATCAGGTAACTCTACATTTTTTTGGGTAGGCATATGTACTATTAAATTGCTTTAATTTTGAACATTCTAATTATCCCAAATTTACTCTATGAAAGGCGATTAATGTTAAAATTAATTTATATACTAAAACGATAAATAATCCACATTTACTCTTAACTTTTTTGCCCCCTTGTCATTAATTTATGTCTCTTGCTCTTTCTACTCTAAACCTAGCTAAAACATATTCCAACAAACTTGAAGCTTTAAAAGGTATTAATCTAAAGGTTGAGAAGGGTGACTTTTTTGCACTTTTAGGGTCTAATGGGGCGGGCAAGACCACCGCAATTGGAATTATTGCAGGATTATTGAAACGTACCTCGGGTGAGGTTGTAATTAATGGATTGGATCAGAAATTACATACGAATGAAGTCAAAAAAATGATTGGCTTAATGCCGCAAGAGTTTAACTTTAATCCTCATGAGCCTAATATGGAGATTTTGATAAACCAAGCAGGCTATTTTGGCATCCCAAGAAATGATGCCAAAATTCAAGCAGAAGTACTTTTAAAAAAGATGGAATTGTGGGATCGACGTTTTGATGTTGCCCAATCTTTATCTGGAGGCATGAAAAGGCGCCTAATGCTTGCAAGGGCATTAATGCACAAACCTAGCATATTGATCTTAGATGAACCAACCGCTGGTGTTGATGTGGAAATTCGTCAATCAATGTGGCATTATTTAACCCAGCTAAATAAAGAAGGAATGACAATTATTTTAACCACTCATTATTTGGAAGAGGCCGAGTCTTTGTGCAGAAATATTGCAATTCTTAATAATGGTGTTTTAGTTGAACAATCAAATATGAAAAAACTCCTCTCTAAGGCAAAAAAACAAGTCATTATTTTAGATACTGTCGAAAAGTTAAATAGTAATATTAAGATCAATGATTGCGACTGTAAATTGATAGATGACTATACTTTGCAAGTTGCTCTTGGAGACGGCACTTCAATTTCTGATGTGGTTTCTAGTTTGTCTGCTAAAAATATTCATGTCTCCCATCTTCGTAGTTCACAAAATCGCTTAGAAGGCCTCTTTTTATCTCTTACAAGTTAAATATTATGTGGATTGCTTATAAGACAATTGTTATTAAAGAAATACTTAGATTTGCACGAATTTGGGTTCAAACTATCGTTCCACCAGTTATCACAACTTCTCTTTACTTGCTAATATTTGGTGGTTTAATGGGCGCGAGAATTGGTCAAATGCAGGGTATTGACTATCTCCACTTTATTGTTCCAGGAATTATTCTTATGACGGTTATCATGCAGTCTTATGCAAATACTGTCTCCTCATTTTTTATGACTAAATACAATAACAGTTTTGAAGAATTGTTAGTTTCAACAACACCCAATTGGGTTATTTTATTAGGGTTTGTTAGTGGCGGCATAGCAAGAGGGTTTTGCGTTGGACTTGCTGTAACCTTTACCATATCATTTTTTGTTGAAATTAAAATTTATAGTCTGTTGATTATTGGTATTACTTTCCTTTTAACATCAGTAATGTTTGCTCTTGCTGGCTTTATAAATGCTGTTTTTGCAAGGACTTTTGACGATATTTCAATAATTCCAAACTTTGTTTTACTGCCACTGACGTATCTTGGCGGGATGTTTTATAGTATTGATATTTTGCCAAGTTTCTGGAGAGGGGTGTCTGCATTTAATCCTATCTATTATATGATGGATGCATTTAGATTAGGTTTTCTAGGTGTTGGCTCAGTTGAGCTTTGGAAAGCTTTTTTAGTTCCTATCTTGATGATTATTGTTCTAGCTCTAGTAGCTAACGCGTTATTAAATCGTGGTGTAAGTATTAAGACAGAGTAACACTTCTAACTAAGAGCCAATTACCCCCTCTTCTCCATTCATAATTCGTCTAATATTCTCACGATGAGTAAAATAAATAAACAGATTTATTAGAAAAATAACCAAAGTTGCTTTCACGTCATGAGTAGTTATGAAATAAAAATAAATGGGAGAGAGAAGGGTTGCAGTTAAGGCTGCAATGGACGATACTTTTATTACTTTGGCGACGATAAGCCAAATAATTGAAAATGTTAATCCTACAAAGAAATTTAAACCGATAAGCCCTCCCAGGTATGTTGCAACACCTTTACCGCCTTTAAACCCATAGTAAATTGGAAAAACATGACCTAGGAAAGCGCTGAGGAGAATAATTGTTAACTCAAACAGGCTTAGGCCAAAATAATGAGCAAGCAAGATAGGCATTGCGCCCTTAAGGCCATCAAATATAAGAACAAATGCCGCAACTTTTTTTCCACCAATTCTAAGGACATTTGTAGCCCCTGGGTTTTTAGACCCCTCAGTTCTAGGATCTGGCAAACCAAGAATACGGCAAATAATAATAGCGCTCGAAACTGATCCTAGCAAATAGCTAGCAATTAAAAAATATAACAACAAATTCTCCTAATATTTTTTGAAATGAAATTTCAATTTATCCGCGAATTATATCAATGAAAGCAATTTATTGTGGTTATTAGTGGATATCACAAAGGTATCATAAGGGGTTTTAATAAATTTATATATATTATGGATATTGTTTTTGTGCAAGGTCTTAAAGTTGATACAGTGATCGGTATTTACGATTGGGAGAGGAAGATTCGCCAAGAAATAGTGCTTGATATAGAGATGTCTTCTGACATAGCAGCTGCGTCTAAAACTGATCACATTGACCAAGCTTTAAATTATAAAAATGTGTGTAAACGTATAGCAAGTTTTGTTCGTGAGTCTAAGTTTGAACTTGTTGAAACCTTGGCAGAGAAGATTTGTCAGCTTATTCTAAATGAGTTTAACGTTAATTGGGTTAAATTAAAGCTTAATAAAGGTGAAGCCATTACTGGCGCTGAAGGAGTTGGAGTAATTATCGAGAGGTCAAAAAGTTAATGAGCCAGCTGCATCTTAATATTGGTTCAAACCAAGATAGACGAAAAAATATTCGTTTAGCACTAGATCGGCTTCAACCCTTTTTTAATAAAATTACTATTTCTTCAGTTTTTGAGAGTCCTTCTGAGGGCTTTGAGGGGAATGATTTTTATAATGTTGGGGTCAATGTTGAAACTCAAAAAAGTGCATCGGAAGTTATAAATATTTTGCATCAAATTGAAGACTCAATTGGAAGAAATCGAAAGCTTCCAAAATTCTCTTCAAGGATTATTGACCTAGACCTTGTTTTGTTCGATGACCTAATTGATGAAAAATTAAACATTCCTCGAAAAGATATTCTTAAGTATGCGTTTGTCTTGGCTCCTCTTTTTGAGCTTAACCCTGAAGGTGTTCACCCAGAAAAAAAGGTTCCATATTCAAACCTCTGGGAAGATTTCCAGAGTAATCAAGATTTTGATTTGCACAAGTATAATATTGATAAACTATATAATTAATTTTATTTAAATTCATTTTCTGAAAGATAATTATTCGTACAAATAATTTTTGCGATTAACCGAATTTATCTATAATTTATTTTTGAAATAAAAATGACCAATAACATGAAAAAAATTACAGCACTTACCTCATTGATTGTTCTATCAGTTTTTGTTTTTTTTACTAACACTACTCAGGCAGAGTTTGTAGCTGGAAAGAATTACGTTGTTCTAGATAAGCCAGTAAAAACTGAAACTGGAAATCAGGTCGAAGTTAGAGAGTTGTTTTGGTATTTTTGCCCGCACTGTTTCTCCGTTCATCCTATGCTCGAAGATTGGATGCAGACAATGAACAGTTCAGCTCAATTAGTGCTTCAGCCAGCTGTTTTCCCTGGATGGGAGTACGGCTCTACCTTTTATTATGTTTTAGAGGAATTGGGTGAGCTTGATCGATTACATTCTGCATTATTCAATGCGATTCATATTCAGAAATTGAACTTTAAAACTCAGCAAGATTTTGTGACATGGCTTTCATTAAATGGAGTTGATGAAGCAAAAGCAAATAAAGTTTACGAGTCATTTCCAGTTAAGGTTGCAGTTAACAAAGCCAAAGCTAATACTTATAAATACCGTATTACTGGGGTTCCAGCTTTCATTGTAAATGGTAAGTATATGGTTAACGCTACTAGTGCAGGTAGTGAAGAGAAGATTTTTGAAGTAATCGATTATTTAATTCAAAAAGAAACCCAATAATACATGGATAGGCCCAAAGCCGATTCAGTTTTAGTATTTTCGGGCTTAGATCCATCAGGGGCTGCTGGGATAGCTGCAGATATTGAGACTATCAATCAATTTGGACTGACTCCGCTTCCAATTATTACCACCCTAACCGCCCAAAATACTCAAAGAGTGGACTCATTAGAGGTGACAAAGGATAGTCTTTTAGAGAGGCAATTTAATCTAATTAATGAAGATATTTCATTTAATACAGTAAAAATTGGTCTTTTGGGATCATCAAGTCAAATTATTGCAATTTCCAAACTGCTTAAAGATAGAAAACGACTTAATATTGTTCTTGATCCTATTTTAATTTCAGGAACTGATGAAAATTTAAGCTCTATTGAGATGATTGAAGCTATGAAAAGTGAGCTTTTGCCTCTTTGTTTGTTGCTAACCCCCAATCTAGCTGAACTAAATGTACTTGCTCCTGGTTTGAGTGAACAAGCAGCAGTTTCCAGCCTTAATTGTCCTTGGATTCTTGTCACTACCTCGGATAGTTCAGAAGTTCAAATTGAGCATCGCCTTTATCATGAATCTAAGTTGGTTAAAAAATTCACTTATGACAAATTACCAAATAAATTTCACGGTTCAGGCTGTACTTTATCGAGTGCAATTTCTGCTTTAATTGCTAGCGGTGAAGATGTCGATGTGGCTTGTAAAAAGGCACTTCAGTATACTTATCAATGTCTATTAAGCGCAAAAAAGATTGGTAAAATGCAATATCATCCAAACAGAACTTCATCTAAACCAATATGACCTTTATTGAACAATGGCTAAGATCTGATATAAAAAATATCGATGCTTATCATGTGCCTGTCTCAAAGGATATGATTAAGTTAGATGCAATGGAGAGTCCTTTTGGTGTTCCCGAAGATTTAAAAGTCGAATTCTTAAAACGTATTGAGCAGTCTGAGGTTAATAGATATCCTGAAGCTGATTCGAGTGAGCTTAAAGATACTCTTAGAGCCTTAATGGATATTCCAGATGAGTTTGGAGTTCTCTTGGGAAATGGCTCTGATGAGCTAATTCAGCTTTTAGCACTTGCTTGCAGTAAAGATGATTTAATAATGAGCTTTGAGCCAAGTTTTGTGATGTATGAACTGGTATCAAAGTACGTTAATTTAGACTACCATGGGGTTAAATTAGATTCTAATTTTGATATTAACTTAAGTGAAGCTATTTTGGCGATCGAAAGAGAAAAGCCAAAGATAATTTTTATTGCTTACCCTAATAACCCGACAGGTAATTCATTTGATTATGATGCTATTATTGAAATTGTTAAGTCAACTAGCTGCATGGTTGTTCTCGATGAGGCTTACTACGCCTATTCAGATAAAAGTTTTTTATCTGAAATTTCAAATTTTTCTAACTTACTAGTTTTAAGGACAATTTCAAAAATCGGTTTTGCTGGACTTAGGCTGGGCCTTTTAATTGGGGATCAAGAAACAATAGCGCAATTAAATAAATTGAGACTTCCCTATAATATAAATACCTTAACTCAAACTAGTGCTAATTTTTTACTTAAAGACAAGCAACGAATTCTTGATAATGCGCAAATAATTATCGAAGAAAGAAGTCGCCTTACTCGTGAGCTTTCATTATTCCCCAAATTCAAAGTCTACCCCTCTCAAACCAATTTTATTCTTGTTCATTCTGAGGATGCGCATTCTCTGCATAGCGCTCTTAAAGAGAATGGGATATTAGTAAAATGCTTTTCTAAAAGCTCTGATTTAGAAAATTTCATTCGTATCAGTGTTAGTGAGCCAAGTGAGAATAACAGTCTTATAGATGTAATTAGGAATTACTATGGTTAGTAGAGAGGAGCTAGATAATTATTGTAATAACTTCCTAAATGTAAAGAATTTTAAGGATTATGGGCCTAATGGACTTCAAATTGAAGGGTCTGAGACTATTAATAAAATTGTAAGTGGCGTTAGTGCAAATCTAGATCTAATTGAGTGTGCAATTGAAGAAAAGGCGGATGCTATTTTTGTTCATCATGGTATTTTTTGGGAGAATGAATCTAATTTGATAACTGGAGCGAAGCGAAAGAAGATTGCCTTGCTGATTAATAATAATATCAATCTTTTTGGATACCACCTCCCATTGGATGATCACCCTGAAGTAGGAAATAATATTGAATTAGGTAGGATTCTTGGGATAAAAAAAATGAAGCCAGTTGAAGATAGCTATCTTTGGCAGGGTGAGTTAAAAACTGATTTAAAGAGTTTTTTGAGTATAGTTGAGAGAGAGTTAGGTAGGGCGCCTCAGGTATTTGGCGAAATGAAAGAATCAATAAACAAGATTGCTTGGTGTACTGGTGGAGCGCAAGGCTTTATAGATGAGGCAATAAGCCTTAAGGTTGACTTGTACTTGAGTGGAGAGGTGTCTGAAAGAACTCCTGCAGCAGCTAAAGAGAATGGTATTGCCTTTATCTCAGCTGGACATCATGCAACTGAAAGATACGGAGTTCAGGCACTATGCAATCATCTTTGTTCTAAATTTAAATTGCAACATCAATATGTTGAAGTCGAAAACTCAGTTTAATTATATTTTCATTTGTAGTTTGCATGGAGTGTGAGTCTTGGTTTGAGTTATACACAACATCATTTAATGGCGGTATGTTGCATGGAAACTTCCATGATTTATCGAAAATCAGAGTATTTTCTTGCTTAAAAGCAATAAATATCTAAAAGTATTGCATATATTTATGAAAATTAGGTCGAGTACTTTATAATCTATAGTCTTTTTAACCCCTTAGAACATTATGAGTAAAAAATATAACGTCGCTATTGTTGGGGCAACTGGCGCAGTTGGTGAAACTCTAATCTCAATTCTTGATCAGAGAAACTTTCCTATTGACAATTTATACCCTTTAGCTTCAAAGCGCTCAGCTGGTAGTAGGGTCTCTTGCCAGGGTAAGTCATGGGTTGTCGAAGATCTTGATACTTTTGATTTTTCAAAGGTTCAAATTGGATTATTTTCAGCTGGAGGTAGTATTTCTGAAAAATACGCCCCTATTGCCGCTGAACAAGGCTGTATTGTCATTGACAACACTTCACATTTTAGACGTGATGAGGATATTCCACTAGTTATTCCTGAAGTGAATCCTCACGCAATCGCTAGTTATACAAATCGTAATATTATTGCTAATCCAAATTGTTCTACGATTCAGATGTTGGTCGCTCTTAAACCAATATATGATGCAGTAGGTATTTCCAGAATTAATGTTGCTACTTATCAGGCAGTGTCGGGCAGTGGTAAAGAGGCAATTACAGAACTCACAACTCAAACTGCTAACTTATTAAATGGTAATGATGTTGAAGTAGATGTATATCCTAAGCAAATAGCATTTAATGCAATACCCCATATAGATACTTTTCAAGAAAATGGATACACAAGAGAAGAGATGAAAATGGTCTGGGAGACTCAAAAAATCTTTGAGGATGAAAATATTCTTGTCAATCCGACAGCTGTCAGAATTCCAGTGGTATTTGGTCATTCTGAGGCTGTGCATATAGAAACTAAAGAAAAAATAAGTGCAGATGACGCTAGAAATCTACTTGAAAAAGCTGATGGTGTAGTAGTGATGGATCAAAGAGAGGATGGAGGTTATGCAACTCCATTTTCGGAAGCAACTAACAATGACGCAACCTATGTGAGTAGAATAAGAGAAGACATAAGCTTTGAAAATGGATTAAATATGTGGGTTGTTTCGGATAATATTAGAAAAGGAGCGGCTCTGAATACAATTCAAATAGCTGAAATACTCATCAAAGACTATATTTCATAAGATAAAATCAAATTATGATTATAAAAGAGCGCAAAACAAACGAAACTGACATTAAAGTAAGTCTTGAGTTATACGGTATTGGCAAGTCTAACATTGAAACAGGTGTACCATTTTTAGATCATATGTTAGATCAAATTGCTCGTCACGGATTGATGGATCTAACCATAGACTGTCAAGGAGATACTGAAATTGATGATCACCACACAGTTGAAGATATCGGAATAACCCTCGGACAGGCTTTTTTTGAGGCCGTGGGTGATAAAAAAGGACTGACTCGATATGGTCACGCCTATGTTCCACTTGATGAGGCATTATCAAGAGTCGTTGTTGACTTATCAGGAAGACCAGGATTGGATCTAAGTGTAAAGTTTACAAGAGACAGAGTAGGATCATTTGATCTTGATCTTATTAGAGAGTTTTTTCAGGGATTTGTTAATCACTCCTTGGTAACTCTTCACATTGATAATCTAAAGGGAATCAATTCGCATCATCAAGCTGAAACAGTTTTTAAGGCATTTGGTAGGGCGCTTCGAATGGCAACAACTCCAGATGAAAGGCAATCAAATATAATTCCCTCAACCAAGGGTTCACTATAGAAGACTACTAGGAAGGGCAACATGCAAACAATTGCAATTGTTGACTATGGAATGGGAAATGTTCGTTCCGTTCAAAAAGCATTGGAATATGTCGCTCCAAATGATGAGTGCATTCTCACTAGTGATCCAAAAGTCATTCGAGATTCAGATAGAGTTGTATTTCCAGGACAAGGGGCGATGGGCTCTTGCATGAGAGCGCTTGAATCCAACTCTTTAATAAATGAAATAAAATTATCTTCGGAATCGAAACCATTTCTAGGAATTTGTCTTGGACTTCAGTTATTATTCGGTTATAGTGAAGAAAATAATGGTACAGATGGACTTTCAATAGTACCAGGAGATGTGGTTAAATTTAGCAATAAAGATTTAAAGATACCACATATGGGTTGGAATAACGTTAATCAAGTTAAAAATCACCCACTTTGGTACAAAATTGATAATGATAGTCGTTTTTATAGTGTTCATAGTTATTACGTGAATCCGATTGATACTACCTGTGTGGTGGGAACAACAGAATATGGACATTCATTTGCTTCTGCAATAGCTATTGATAAGGTATTTGCGGTTCAATTTCATCCTGAAAAATCACAAAGTGATGGTCTTCAATTGCTCAAAAATTTTGTTGAGTGGGCTTAATATATAAGAGTTCTTAGTAGCCTATATATAAGAGTATTAATAAATAAGTCCTTAGAGCTTCTTTAAAGCGATGATGTACCCATCAAGATCAAAAGCTGTATTATTTTTTTGAGCGTTGAAAATCATTTCGGCTATATGCTCCATCATCATATGCTCCACTTCATGCTCATCTTTGATTTTTACTAAAAGTCTATTATGAATTCCTCTAATTCCTTTTGGTTGGTCCATTGTCAGCTGGTCTTGAAGAGTCAAATGAAGATTTATATGAAGAAATGGATTGGTGTTGCCTTGTTCAGGAAAATACTCTGAATCTAAGTTTTTAATCAAGTCATGATATTCTGGATGCTTTTCAACTATCTTGGCTAATTGCAGCTCCAACGGTTCTAGTTGATCCTGTCTAGTGTATTTTTCCCAGGCTTGTTTTAGATATTGCCTCTGCTTAGATCTGTCAGAAGTAAACACTCAATATTCTTTAAATATTTTTCTCTTCATATTCACACAAATCCAGTAATGTGCAATCGGTGCAGTGGGGTGATCTTGCTTTACAGACATACCTACCATGAAGGATCATAAGGTGATGTGCTGGAACTTTAAATTCATCTGGTATGAATTTAATGAGTTTCTTTTCAACTTCCAACACAGTTTTTCCAGATGCGATAGCAGTTCTGTTAGCGACTCTATATATGTGCGTATCTACTGCAATAGTTGGTTGACCAAATGCTGTATTTAGAACTACATTTGCTGTTTTTCTGCCAACACCAGGTAAAGCTTCAAGTTCCTTTCTAGTTTCTGGAACTTCAGAGTTATATTTATCTATTAGTATTCTGCAAGTTTGAATGATATGTTTTGCTTTTGAATTAAATAGACCTATAGATTTGATTGTTTCTCTTAGAGTGTCTTCACCAAGTTCGAATATAGTTTCTGGGGTATTTGCAAGAGGAAACAAGATATCCGTCACTTGATTAACACTTTTATCAGTAGCTTGAGCCGATAACGTAACAGCGACTAGTAATTCAAACGATGTTGAGTAGTTCAGTTCAGTTGTTGGATTTGGTATTTGCGTTAAAAGTCTACCAAACATTTCACTTCTTGTTTCTGCGTTCATTTGAACCTTTTATTGATTAAACTATGGGCAAATATTATACTTAATTTTTACATATTTATCAATAACTAGCTCTCACAATTAGATAAATGATTGTGCATAGTCTTCAAGCTCTTTCCAAAGGATTTCCCTTTCAGGATGGCTTTCCCTAAGGCTTTCTATGCTTCTTTCAAAGCTATCAATTGAAAGAAATCCGTTTTCACCACTTTGAATTCTGGATTGAACTATTTCAAACCATTGTTCTTGTTCAAATTCATTAAGTAAATGTGGGTAATTTCTTGCCTTAAAATTTAAAAATAACTTTACTAATTTTCTGTCTTCAAATGCCGGTAAATAATCAACTAATTGAGTCGGTGAAAGGTTTTGAATCTCATTACAAATTATTCGATCATGGTTACTTATAAAGCCATCATATAAAGACTGGTCAACATCTCTGCTTTGTTCTCTGCCAGAGTCATTTTTGTAAATTGCACGCACTTTATCTTCAATACTTTGTCTATTCTGCTGTATAAATCGCAGATTTTTCAGACATTTTTCCAAATTTAATTGAAATTTATCAATCAAAATTGGTGAGATTTTAAAGTTATCTGAATTTGGACTGCATACAAACATTGGGCTTTTGTTATAGACCAGCTCACTAAGATCAATTTTTTCTATTCCTTTGGGTAAATCTGATTTTCTTGAAAATGTTAATGTTTTTAATTCTTCAGTCTCAAGCTCCAAAAAGATTTCAGGGTCTTGATTCAAATTAAAGACAATCGCACGATCATTGTATTCAGGGTGATTACAAATTGCAGTCACAAGTCTTGTAAATGAAGATTTATAACCAAATGATGAAGATGTTAAAAGCATGGGATGTAAAGGTTTCACTAATTTACCCACTTCTTTTTTATCATTTAGGCTTAGCGCGTAATCAAACAACTTTGGCTGTGTCTTTTTAATAATTTTTGCAATACCAATAGTAGCCCTAACATCAGCCAATGCATCATGTGCATTGGCATGCTCAATGTTATTAGCAGGCGCAAGTCTATCAAGCTTAAAGATAGGTCTATTTTTTTCATTTTTAACCCAATTAAGACTCCCTTCTTCTTTATGAGCATAGCAAAATCTTGCAACATTAAGTATGTCCCATCTTGCATTGCCATTTTGCCAATGCCAAGTATAGGGGTCTAAAAAATTTCTAAAAAGAGTATGTCTTGTATATTCATCATCAAATGCAATTGAGTTATAGCCAACAATACATGTTTCAGGCGATGAGAATTCATCATGAATTTTCTTTATAAACTCATGCTCAATAAGGCCTTTTTTTTCACATAATTGTGGTGTAATACCGGTTACAGCGCATGCTTCAGGAGCTGGCAGACTGTCATGAGTGGGTTTACAGTAAAACATATGCTCATCAAGAACATTGAGATTTTCATCTGTTCTTATTCCTGCAAATTGAGCAATTCTTTGGACTTTTGGTGAAAGACCAAAAGTTTCATAGTCATACCAGTAGAATGTCTTCATAGATTAATAGCTTTATTACAATTATATATGTATTGCGATACACAAAACAGAAGTGACTCTACTAAATAAAAAGTGAGAATTGTGTAGGCAGACAGACAGAATCCTTAGTCAAACTACCTAGTAAATATTTGATTACTAATCTAACGAACTACACTGTTAAATTCAGTCAGTACAAGAGATTAATATTGCGGGTTAATTTAAAAACCCAGCACTGAGGCTGGGTTTTTATAAAATAATTCTTAAATTATTTCGGTACTACGTTAGCAGCTTGAGGGCCTTTAGCGCCATCTTCAAGTTCGAATTCTACTTCTTGACCTTCCTCTAGTGATTTGTAACCATCACCTTGAATAGCTCTGAAGTGAACAAATACATCATCACCACTTTCTTGTTCAATAAAACCAAAACCTTTTTTTGCGTCAAACCATTTGACGCGTCCTGTTGTTGTAGACATGCAGTCTCCTAAAAAAAAATAAAACATGGAAAAGATGCAACCAACCCAAATTACTGTGAAACCGTCATACAATGAAGCAACAACACAACATAAAAATTAGCTGAATTTTAACCAGCGTATGCAATTTTAACCTAAAAATTCAAGAATGTATATTAATTTGATAGCAGCAGCATTTTGAGGCTATTTTCTGGATCTACTTCTTGAAAATTTTTTATCTCTATTTGAGCGTGGTTTTCTATCACCTTTTCTTTTTGAGGGTTCTCTTTTAAAGTGACTTTTTGATTCACGAGGAGTGGTAGTATTATTTTTTTCTGAAAGTTCCTCTATATTCAGTTTCTTATCAAAGACTCTTGTATTCTTAAGTATAGCAAGAGTCTCTTTTGGCATCTCATCTGGCAAATCAACCGTTGTGAAATCTTGAAAGATTTGAATTGCTCCAATAAAGGCACTACTAATCTCTGCCTCATTTGCTATTGCACCAAGAATATTTCCAGGTTTGATGTTATCTTTTCGGCCAACTGCAATTCTGTATCTACGCATCTGAATTGAGGGATTGTCTTTCAGCGGGTCAGCTGCAATTGAAATTGAAATTTTATTTTTATTATCTGAGTCAAATTTAGGTTGATTAATTTCTTTTTCATTGAGAAAAAGCGGTTCAGTCCCTTGCGCCATTAGCGCCAAAGATGAAGCAATCTTAAATGCGTCAATTTCATGCTCTGTTTGATAGCTTGATATCAGTTCTTCAAAAATTGTTAAATCTTGGTTTTCTAGGGTATCGGTAATTCTTTGTTTAAAGTTAATGACTCTTTGTTCATTAATAATTTTGGCTGATGGAAGCATCATTGGCTCAATTGGTTGACGGGTAATTCTTTCAATCGTCTTAAGCATTCTTCTCTCACGAGGCGCAACAAAAAGAATTGCTTTGCCTTCTCTACCTGCTCTTCCAGTTCTTCCGATCCTGTGAACATATGATTCAGGATCTTGAGGTATATCATAATTTACTACATGAGAAATTCGCTCCACATCGAGACCTCTAGCAGCAACGTCAGTTGCAATTAATATATCAATTTTGCCATTTTTGAGTTGCTGAATAATTCTCTCTCTTTGGTTCTGGGCAATATCACCATTGATTGCTTCAGCAGTAAACCCTCTAGCTGACAGTTTTTCTGCTAAATCTACAGTTGCGGTTTTTGTTCTAACAAATATAAGAAGAGCATCAAATGTCTCAACTTCTAAAATCCGCGTTAGTGCATCAAGCTTGTGTACACCGCCAACAAGCCAGTATCTTTGGCTAATTGTTTTTGCTGTAGCAGTCTTTGTTTTAACTTTTACTATTTTAGGGTTGTTAAGAAATTTTTCAGCAACCCGTCTAATGACATCTGGCATTGTGGCTGAAAAAAGAGCAATTTGGCGTTCTTTAGGGAGCTTTTCCATGACCCATTTGACATCATCAATAAAGCCCATTCTTAGCATTTCATCTGCCTCATCTAGGACAAGAGCTTTGAGTGAATTTAGCTTAAGGGTTCCTCTTTTTAAATGATCCATAACTCTACCTGGAGTACCTACAACTGCATGAACTCCTCTTTTTAGAGGTCTTAGTTGAATATCATATGACTGTCCACCATATATAGGAAGGACATGAAAACCTTTAATGTGCCTTGAATATGTTTGGATTGCCTCAGAGACTTGAATCGCAAGTTCTCTAGTAGGTGCAAGTACCAAAAGTTGAACTTGATTATTGCTTATATCTATTCTATCAATTAGAGGAAGAGAAAAGGCTGCCGTCTTGCCTGTTCCAGTTTGAGCTTGACCAATGACATCATGGCCATCAAGAAGATGTGGGATGCATTGAGCTTGAATTGCAGAAGGTGTTTCATATCCTACGTCATCTAGTACTTTAATTATTTCTTTAGAAAGGCCAAAACTGTTAAATGTGATGCTTGATGCATGCTCAGACATGATATGGGAGGGCAGTGAAAATAAAGGGCGGTATTATACCTTGATTTAGCCCTATGAATGAAGATGAGGTGACTAGTATCGGAAAATGAATTAAAAAGTATTGCTAATCAAACCATTTAATTGAGCAGCCCATAGAAGGAATTTGATTTACTGGTCCTTTTCCAGTCTCAGCAATGGCTCTCATTGCTTCAAATAACTCGCGTTTTGCATCTGTAACAGATTCCTTTCTGGACTCATCAAGCCTTCCCCGATACTGAAGACCAAGATTTTTGTTGTATCCAAAAAAATCTGGTGTACAAACAGCACCATAAGACCTTGCAACTTCCTGAGTTTCATCAATTAGATAAGGAAAAGGAAAATTGAGATCTGATGCAATTTTTTTCATATTCTCAAACGAGTCTTCTTCATACTCATTTGGGTCATTTGACATAATACCAACGCTATTTATCCCAAGTTTATGAAGTTCGCTTGCATCTCTAATTATTCGATTAATAATAGATTTAACATAGGGACAGTGGTTACAGATAAACATAATCAATAAACCATTTGGCCCTTGAAGCGAGTTTAAGTCATGTTGCTTTCCATCAACTCCCGTCAGTTTGAAATCAACTGCAGGTAAATCGAAGTCACAAATTGGGCTTTCAGTTCTCACCATGACATATTTATTTTAAAGTTACTCATGACCTTAGTATAGTTTGAATAATGTGTCCTGCCATCATTAAACCAAAAATATTGGGCATATATGATATAGCACCATTTACCGCTCTTGGCCTCCCTGGGGGTGATAGATCAGTTTCATTAACTGCTTCATGGGGAAGGGCCTTAATTTGTACTTCTGTAGAATGGACTACTGGAAACTTTAATGAGGCGTGTTTATTTCTGAGTTGTCTTCTTAATTCTCTAGCTAGGCCACAATACTCTGTTTTATCCATTCTTGAAATTGTGACTTTGGTTGGATCAAGCCTTCCACCTGCTCCCATGCTAGATATTATTGGCATATCTGAACGATTACAAGCATCAATTAAATTTGTTTTGCAGGCAATTGCATCAATGCAGTCGGCAACAAAGTTCAAATCGGAATCATTGGCAATTAGCTCAGCTTCTTTACTGTCAATAAACAGGTTTTTTTCATTGATAACAGTATCAGGATTAATATCTCTTAATCTTTGCGCAAGGACATTGACTTTTGACTCGCCTAAAGTCGAATGAAGTGCAATAAGTTGACGATTCAGATCTGTTTTGGCAATAGTATCAAAATCAATTAAGGTTAATTCGCCAATTCCAGCCCTACAAAGAGATTCAGCGCAAGCTCCACCCACTCCACCAAGTCCAGCAATGACTACATGTGATTCAGCTAATTGAGCTAAACCCAACTGACCCACTAATATTTCAGTTCGAGCACAACTTCCAGCCATTAACTTATCTTAAAAATATTAAAAGTATTTTGATCGCATTGTTCAATGACTTGATCAACGGTTATTTTTTTTATTCTTGCTACTCTTTCGGCAACTTGAATCAATTCATCAGGATTTTTCCTGTCATCTGTTTCAATGACTATCGATTCAAGGGGCAGGAAGTTAACAATGTCGTGCAGTTTGTATGCATGAGGATTGGTAAGAGAGGTTCCAAATCCAAATGAAAAATTGATTTTTAGTAAATTTTCCGCTTGTTGGAGGCTTCCAGAATAGGCATGGATTACCCCTCGTGATTTTGAATATGACTTAAGTAAGTCAGTGACGTCTTCAGTCGCATGAACTGAGTGAATGATTAATGGCAAGTCAAACCTTGTCGCTAAAGCAACTTGCTCGTCAAAGAAAAATCGTTGCGTGTTTTGATCTTTTACCTTTGCATAATCTAATCCGCATTCTCCGACTGCAATAGGCTTTTCCTCTTCAATTCGAACTTCAAGGCCATGCAAATCAATCATTTGATGATCTTTTACAAACCATGGATGAATTCCAAGGGCAAAATAACTATTGTCATTGGAATGACAGCATGCAATGACGCTATCCCAGTTATCTTTCCCAGTGGAAGGGATAATAACCCCAGTTGTTGAGCTTGACGGTGAATTAACGTTATCAAAATCTAAGTGTATGTGTGAGTTAAGCATTACTTCCTTTGTTATCTAATGGATAATATAATAAAATTTTTTCAATCAAAATAAATGCAGCTTTTTTCTAAAAAATTATCAGAAGTTAATCTTGTATTGTTAGTTGCAGCATTTCTAACTTTAACGGGTAATTTTACATTTTTAGAAAAAACATTGCAGATTTATCCATTATCTGAAAACTGGTTATTTCTAGGCTCTTTATTTTTATTTTTATTCACTTTTCTATCAGCATTGCTAATAGTGTTTTGTTTTAGATGGTCCGTAAAACCCATTTTAATTCTATTACTCCTTGTTTCTGCAGTTGTGACTTATAGTACTAATAATTTTGGAATAGTTTTTGATCATAATATGATCACCAATACTTTTGAGACTGATACAAGTGAATTTAGCGATCTTGTAAGTGTTAAATCAATGCTGTATTTTTGCCTATTGGGCCTAATTCCATCAATTTATGTATGGAAAATCCCACTTGTCAAAGCTTCAATTAAAGCCCAATTATGGCAAAGAATTAAGATGTTATTTGTATTAATTGTTGTTTTTGTCATTGTTGTGTTGTCTTTTTCAAAGCATTACTCATCTTTTGCTAGAGAAAATCGAGATTTAAGACTCTATATCACGCCAACTTATTATTTGTATTCATCAATAAAGTTTATTGACTCTCAAATAGAGACAAGTGCGAAGCCATTTAAGGAGATTGGCCTAGATGCCAAAATTAATAAAAAGTCAGATAAAAGACGATTAGTCATATTTGTAATTGGAGAAACTGCTCGAAGAGACCGTATGTCAATTAATGGCTATGATCGAAAAACTAATCCCTATCTTGAGCAAGAGGATATTATCTCATTTAAAGCTATGACTTCATGTGGTACTGATACAGCATTGTCAGTTCCATGCATGTTCTCAATCCTTGACCGTGATAATTATTCCCATGCTAAAGGAAAAAATATGAGTAATGTCCTCGACCTAATCAGTCAGGCTGGAGTTAGCGTAATTTGGCTAGAAAATAACTCTAGTTCAAAAAGTGTCGCAGATCGAATTGAATTCGAAGACTATCGTTCATCTGAGAATAATCCTTTCTGTAATCCTGAATGCAGGGATGAAGGAATGTTGATTAATTTACAGAATTACATTAATGAGCAAAATAAAAGAGACACATTAATTGTATTACATACTATGGGAAGTCATGGGCCGGCTTACTATAAGAGGTATCCAGAAGAATTTGAGGTATTCAAGCCAATCTGTAAAACAAATCAATTAAATGAATGTTCCAATGAGCAGATCAGTAATTCTTACGATAATACAATTCTGTACACTGACTATTTCCTCTCGAAGGTAATAGAACTTCTTAAAAGAAATTCACAAGACTCGGATACTGCCATGTTTTATGTGAGTGATCATGGTGAATCATTAGGAGAGGGGGGGCTATATTTGCATGGAATGCCTTACTTTATGGCTCCCAATGAACAGATTGATGTTCCAGCTTTTATGTGGTTAGATGAATCATTGTCTGAGGTTTTTGATAGAGAAAAGTTAAGAGAAAATGCTGACCTTCCTCAATCACATGACAGTTTATTTCATACATTGCTTGGATTAATGGATGTGGAAACTAAACTCTATCAAAAGGATATGGATCTGATGACAAAATAATGTGAGTTCTACCTCATATTGATTGCTAGATATTTGATGTATTTGCAATATGAAAACTTACATTAAGAATAAAAAGTGATTATAATAGTGCGCTTGTTCTAATCTGACGAAGATAAAAGAGTTATGAAAACATTTAGTGCGAAAGCAGATGAGGTAAAAAGAGATTGGTTTTTAGTTGATGCAGATGGCAAAACACTAGGTCGTCTTGCGACTGAAGTTGCCTCTCGACTGCGCGGTAAGCATAAACCAGAATACACACCTCATGTTGATACAGGAGATTACATTGTCATTGTAAACGCATCTAAGGTTGCGGTTACAGGTAACAAATATAATGACAAAATGTATCATCATCATACTGGATATGTAGGTAATTTAAAGTCAGTCCCATTTAAAGAGTTACTCGCTAAGAAGCCTGAAGAAGTTATTCAAAAAGCAGTTAAAGGAATGCTTCCTAAAGGTCCACTTGGAAGAGAAATGGCAAGAAAAATGAAGGTTTTTGCAGGCGGTGAACATACTCACGCAGCGCAACAGCCACAACTTTTAGATATTTAAGGCTTATTAATATGGCAGATAAAGAAGTTTTTTACGCAACTGGAAGAAGAAAGACATCAGTTGCTAGAGTGTATATGACAAAAGGTAAGGGTGTTTTTACTGTTAACAAAAAGCCGATGGCTGAGTATTTTGGTAGAGAGACATCTTCAATGATTATAAATCAACCTCTTGATGTTGTTGAAATGCATAATAAATTTGATTTCAATATCATGGTTAGAGGCGGCGGCGATACAGGTCAAGCTGGCGCTATTAGACTTGGAGTTACTAGAGCGTTGATGGCTTATGATGAAGCTACACGTTCTGATTTAAGAAGTGCTGGACTTGTAACTCGTGATGCACGTGTTGTTGAACGCAAGAAAGTGGGCAAGAAGAAAGCGCGTAAGAGCGAGCAGTACTCAAAGCGTTAATTCAAGATATCAGAATAATTATAAAAACCCGCTTAGAGCGGGTTTTTTTATGGCTTGTTTAATTGCTTCAATATTAAAATACAATTAATCTTAGATATTAATCTGCAATATATTATTAATTGGAATTACTAATCAATAATAACCACCAATCACTTCAAGATTAAAGGAATAAGTGTTAGTTCAAAAAGTCGTGTCTTTCTAACTGGTTGAAGTTTATGAGTGATTTAATTGACTCAATGTATTCATCACCTGGGAACGCGTAATTCTCAAGACCTTCAGCAAGCAACATTCCGGTGATTGGTTGAAGATTTTCGCGTTGGTTTTTTCTGATTGAGCGAAGGTCTTCATAAGCATAGCTTCTATTAATATTTAACACATAATAATCAATACACTCCTCTAATGAATTGAAACTTGCTACTTCATGGGTTGCATCATCTTCTCGGTCCATAGGAACAACACCGCAGCCTTTGGAAAAGCACCAGATACCAAAATAGTTATTAAAGTCCTTAGCAAATCTAGATCTTCCCCAGTTTGATTCGTTCGCTGCTTGAGCGAGAACTAGAGACGGCGGAAGTATATCAATTACTTTTAGTAATTCTTCTTTTGAGGTAACGCGATATTTTTTTGCTAAATCATTTAATTCAGCATTGCTTAGCTCATTATTAGAGATAGCACTTCTAATTTCAATTATCTCAGCATTTTTCTTTTGGATTGCTGGAAGAAGATAATTAAAAAAAACTTCTTTCCTAACAATAGTGCTTTCAATTGAATCAAAGCTGGGCTTGAATGAAGAAAGAGACGCCGATGACACAAGAGAACTAATTGTGAACAGTGACAGTAAAAGAAAAAGCGTCTTAAGATTTTTAAAGATATTTCTATATTTATTGACCATTTTGTAATCAACTCACTATTGAAATTTGATGCATATTATCCTTTAAAAAATACACTTAGTTATTCTAATTGTAAAAAAATATTTTTAAACTTTTACTCTTGACTTGGCTTTCTCAGAAGGAGCTCAGTAACTGCCTCTTTGGGTGTTGTCTTTCCTTCTGTAACGAGAAGAACCTGTTCACAGATAGGCATTTCTATTTGGTTATTTCTAGCTACCTTTATTACAAGTTTAAGTGCTTTAAACCCTTCAACAGTAGCATTAATATTCTTAAGTGCATCATCTGTAGAAATATTGCTGGCAAGTGCTTTTCCAAATCGTCGGTTTCTAGACAAGTCATCTGAACAGGTAAGAACTAGATCACCAAGACCTGAGAGCCCTTGAAAGGTGATTTTATCTGCTCCCAAAGCAACACCCAGCCTAGTCATTTCAGCTAGGCCTCTTGTAATCAATGCAGCTTGCGTGTTAGCGCCGAAACCCAGTCCACTAGCAATCCCTGCAGCAATTGCTAGAACGTTCTTAACAGACCCGCCAACCTGAACACCTACAATATCTGAGTTTGTATAGGCGCGAAGCGTTTCTGTTTGAATAATATCAGACCAATAAGCTCTTGTTTTTTTGTCCTTTGAGGCGACAACTATAGCTGCTGGCTTCTCTTCAACAATTTCAGCGGCAAATGTTGGTCCTGATATAACGCATGGATGATGTTCGGGCAGATATTGATTGAAGGTTTCATGAAGTAGATTTCCTGTTTCGGGATCAAAGCCTTTAGTGACCCAGGCTATAGGTTTATCATTTAAGTCATTTTTAATACTCTTTAGAACACTACAAAATGAAGAGCTGGGTGTTGCTATTAGAACAGCCTTTGAGTTATTAATGACCTCGTAGCTATGACCAATAAAAATGTTTTGACTGAATGGCCTTGATAGCGCTGAGTGCTGCGTACCTAGTGAAGCGGTATTAGCTTTGTCTTTCGCCACTAGAAAGATTTTATCAAATTTATTACTTAGGGCGATAGCAAGGGCGCTTCCCCATGCGCCTGCTCCAATAATAGTGAGGGAATTGTTCATCGTGTTTATTTATCTATTGGAAGCTCAGCTTTAAGCCATGAATTAAATCCACCTTTAAGGCTGTAAACTTTCTGAAAGTCACTTTTAGAAAGAAGATCAGCAATACGATCAGATCGCGTACCACTCTTACAATAAACAAGGATATTTTTTGATTTTTCAAGAGAGTCAATCTTCCCTTTAACTTCGCTCATAGGGATGTTGAGGTCATTTGAAATAAATCCAGCACTACGTTCTTTTTCTTCTCTGACATCTAAAATAATGAGTTCATCATCATCCATCAAAGAGACAGCTCCGTTAGTATCAACTACCTCATACTTTCTAAATTTCTCACTATAAAAATTTACTATGAGTAATATAATCAGTGCAAATAAAGTTCCTGTGAGTAATAGCTCACCCTGTAAAAATTGAATAAATTCCATTGTTATTGATTGTCCTGTAAAAAAGTATTAAGCATTTGATGTCCATGTTCAGTGAGAATGGATTCAGGATGAAATTGAACACCTTCAATAGGGTAGTTGGTATGTCGAACTCCCATTATTTCTTCGATTTCGCCAGATTCTTTATTAGTCCATGCGGTTACCTCAAAGCAATCAGGTAAAGATTCTTTTTCGGCCACAAGTGAGTGATATCGAGTTGCGTTGAGTGGATTTTTTAAACCTTTAAAGACACTTTTTGAGGTGTGATGGACCGGTGAAACCTTTCCATGCATAATTTTTTGAGCGCCAATAATTTTTCCACCAAAGGACTGCACGATTGCTTGAAATCCTAAGCAAACGCCAAGTATTGGATATTTTCCAGCCAGCTTTTCAATTAATTCTAATGAAATACCAGCTTCGTTAGGTGTGCAAGGGCCTGGTGAAATAACAATATATTTTGGGTTTAATTTCTGTATCTCACTCACCGAGATTTGATCATTTCTATGGACAATAACTTCTTGACCGAGTTCACCAAAATATTGAACTAGGTTGTAAGTAAATGAGTCGTAGTTGTCGATCATTAATAACATGAAGCACCGCGTCTTAAGGCTAAATTAACTTGGTTTATTTTACAGATAAAAAAGAAACAAAGTTAAGGCACTGAAAGAAGCAGCTAGTGTCTTTAAAACCACATTCTTTGAGGCGCTCAATATGTATTGATTTTGTATCAGTGATAAGAACATTTTCAATAGCTTGACGTTTATTTGCAATTTCTAATTCGCTGTACCCGTTCTCTTTTTTAAAATCAATATGAAGATTTGTAATTTGATCTTGGGTTTCTTTATCCTCGAAATGAATTTTTTCACTTATGATTAATACCCCGCCAGGATTTAATCCCTTATAAATTTTTCTAATTAGATTAGAGCGCTCCTTAACATCAATAAATTGAAGCGTTAAGTTTAGAACTACGATTGACGCATTTTGTATATTAATCTCGTTAATGTCAGCACAGATTGCATGTAAATTATCAATTTTTCTTTCTAGATTCTGCTGACATTTTTTGACCATTTCTTCCGAATTATCGATAGCAAAAAATTGATTGTTTTGATTCTTATTATTTAGTGCTATTGCGAGAGAAATAGCACCTGTAGATGATCCTAGATCATAATAGTTAGTATTATCTTGACCATACATTCTAGCAATAAGTCCAATCATTTGAATCATCGAGTCATAGCCAGGAACTGACCTCCTGACCATATCATCAAAAACCTCAACAACGCCCTTATCAAAACGAAAATCAGCAATATCGATATTAGCTTCAAATAACTTATCACGCATATAATGACTCCAAAAAAATCTCTGTTACAAGTAAATTTGTTTTGCCAATTGTAAATGTTGAACGCCTTGCCCATGAATTATTAAAACTTCCCACCTCAAGATGACCCCGTTTAATTTCTGGATCATTAAATAAAATTTCACCCAGAGGCCTAGAGCCAATTTTTAAAATATCAATTGTATCGTTTGTTAAGGGAATAAGTGAGCGCGCATTCACAACCGGTCTTTGAGAGCCTAGGAGCTCAACTTCTCTAACAATAATCGCTAGATTGGTCAATGAACCCAGAAGCTTTAATTCACATTCATATGGACTATTTTGCTCTTGTGAAAGAACATTTACTCTGAAGTCGTTGTACTTTTCTTTAAGCTTATAGGTTAAGGATTGACCGTCTAGCAACCATCTGCTGACATGTTCAGGTATTTTTTCTTCAGGGTCAAATACCCGCCACTCAAATTTATCTGGATTAAACATATGTGATGTATTTTACAAGAGTCTTAGATTTTATAAAATTCTAAAATATTTAGGCATCAAAATAGTGTGTTTTTTCTTCATCAATCCAACGATTGATTAGCGCACTTTGGTTTTTTTCACTTGCCTCAAGCATTTTCGATGAATAATAGCCGGCCTCTTTCAGAAGGTAGGCATCCCTTACTATATTTGCTATCTTCATTGATGCTATCCCAGTTTGTTGTGTTCCAAGAATCTCTCCAGGGCCTCGAAGCTCAAGATCTTTTTGAGCAATCATAAAACCATCATTGCTTTGACGCAGAACTTCGAGTCTCTGTTTAGCATTTTCACTCAGCGGCGATTGATACATCAAAATACATATGCTCTTCTCTGATCCTCTTCCAACACGGCCTCTGAGCTGGTGAAGCTGAGCAAGACCAAGACGCTCTGAATTTTCAACAATCATCAGGCTTGCATTGGGAACGTTAACGCCAACTTCAATCACAGTGGTTGCAACAAGAAGGTTGATTTTTCCTTGTTCAAAGTCTTTCATTATGGCTTCTTTTTCTGACTTAGTTAATCTGCCATGAATCATGACAACTTTTAAATCTTCAAGATTGGAGGATAGGTAGTTGAATGTTTTTTCTGCTGATTCTGCTCTCAGTGCATCTGACTCTTCTATCAGTGTACAGACCCAATATATTTGACGCCCCTCATCTGATATTTTTCTAATTTTTTCAATGAGCTCATCTCTTCTAGAATTGCTTAAAGCGACTGTTTCAACGGGTTGACGACCCGGAGGTAATTCGTCTATAACGGAAGTATCTAGGTCAGCATAAGCACTCATTGTGAGTGATCTTGGGATAGGTGTTGCGGTCATTACTAGTTGATGGGGTGTTTTTTTGGCTTTTTGGGAGAGCGAAAGTCTTTGATGAACGCCAAACTTATGCTGCTCATCAATGATCACTAAAGACAAATTATCAAAATAAACACTTTCTTGAAATAATGCATGAGTGCCAATAATGACTTTTGCCTTGCCGCTTTCAATCAGCTCAAGTTGCTCTTTTCTTTCATGAGTATTTTGAGAGCCAGAAAGATAGGCAATTTGAATATTTAATGGATTCAAGTACTCAGTAAAATTTTGAAGATGTTGACGAGCTAGTATTTCAGTTGGAGCCATAACCGCAGTCTGGAAATCATTTTCAACGGCTTGGATTAAGCTAAAGACTGCAACAATAGTCTTACCTGATCCTACATCGCCCTGAAGGAGCCTAAGCATGGGCTCAGTATTTGATAGGTCTTCATGAATTTCTTTGATGCAGCGTGATTGAGCATCAGTTAAATCAAATTCAAGAGAGTTTAAGAGACTATCATGCAAATTATTTTTGATTTCAAATTTATTTGTTGTTTTACTTTTTCTAGCTTTCTTTGTTTTTAAAAGGCTGAGCTGATGGGTTGCCAGCTCCTCAATAATTAGGCGTTGCTGGGAGATATGTTTAAAGGTTTCGATCTGAGTTAGATTCTCATTTTTATTGGGATGGTGAAGTAGGAATAAAGAGTCCTTTAGACTTGGCATTGATTGCTGAGTTATTGTTTCAAAATAATCATCAAGTAAGCTCGTTTTTAAGACTTCAAGGGATTGGTTAACCCATTGTTTCATTTTATTTTGACTGACTCCCGAGCATAAAGGATAAATTGGGGTAAGTGTTGGCTCCAAGAGGGGAGTTTGGTTTTGTGAAACGATGCGATATTCTGGATGATGCATTTCAAGACCTTGGCGCCCCATTTTGACCTCACCAAAACATTGGATAGTTTCTCCACGAATCAAAGCCTGTTTTTGGTATTGAGTAAAATGAAAAAACCGCAACAGAACTCTTTGATTTTGATTATCTGACAGGTAACAAAGAAGTTGCCTCTTTCTAGAAGGAACAACCTCAATTCGATCAATATTCAGTTCAATTAATATCTCATCATTCACTCTTGCTTTTGAAAGAGGCGTGATTGTTGTCTTATCTTGATACCGGCTGGGAAGGTGAAAAACTAAATGCTCTAAAGTGTGAATTCCTAATTGATTTAATCTGTCCGAAGTCTTCTTCCCTAACCCACTAATCGAAATGATTGGATCAGAGAGTGCGGACACAAATTTAGAAGCTGTAGGAGTCTGAACTAGTCACCATAACGCCGTCCATTTCAACGCTTACACCTTTGGGAAGCTCGTTAACACCAATAGCAGCTCTTGCAGGGTAAGGCTCAGTGAAGTAGGATGACATTATTTCATTCAAGGTTGCAAAATTATTTAAGTCAGTTAAAAAAATGTTGAGTTTGACAATATCACTCAAGCTTCCTTTTGATGCTTCACAGACAGCTGTAAGATTTTTAAATACTTGATGAATTTGTTCTTCAATTCCACCTTCAACCACTTCCATTGTTTCTGGAACCAGTGGTATTTGTCCGGAAAGATAGATTGTTGAGCCGCCTGTAACAGCAACCGCCTGAGAATAAGTGCCTACTGCTGCAGGTGCTTTCTCTGTTGCAATAATATGTTTTTTCATGATGATAAATTTACGAAATAAATAAGTTTAATTATATTCTGGATCATAATTTTGTGGCGGATTCTTTTAAAGCATTTAATTTAATCTTTAATGCTATATTTCATAGTCCAAATAATTAATATAGCAACAATAGAAATAGTGAGAGTTAATATGATTGAGGCATCATAATTGTTATTTTTTTCAAAGAGCCATCCAGCAAGAGAGGGTGAAATAAGCCCTGCAGTACCCCAGGCTGTAAATACTTTTCCATACACTACGGCTGAAAGATTATTTCCTACGATGTGACTAACAAGTGTTGGATATATTGCAATGACTGCCCCATATAATGACGCTATTAAAACCAATAGAATTAGTAGCAGATTAATATTTGTCATTATTGAAAGAGCCAATATCGCTAAAGCATTAATCATGAGTATAGCAAGTAGTGGGCGTTTACACCCAAACCGATCTACCAACCAGCCTGCAAAAATGCCTGCGATTCCACTTCCAAGTGTCATTAAGGTGATAGCTGTTATGGATGTGATTGCTGAACCTCCAAAAGAATTGATTAATGGAACAGCATGACCAATGATCATTAGTCCTGCAAACACTCCTAAAAAATAACCAAGCCAAAGCTTTAATATTTTGGGTTTTCTGGCATCTGTTTGGTGATTAACAAATGATTCTAAATCTACCTTAACTTTTGAAGTTATAAATAATATTAAGCCAACAACAACTATTGATGAAAGAATTACTAATCCAATAATGTATCCATTCTCAAAACCAAAAAAATCAAATAACAAAGGATAAATCATGGAAAAAATGACGGCGCCAAATGCATAAGAAGCTGTAACTAGACCTAATGCAAAGCCCAGTTCCTTTTTTTTAGTCACTGAAGATACAATATATAAGGACAGCCCATAGCCTAGTCCACTTGAGAACCCAAAGAAAATACCATAACCAACAATCCAGCCCACCCAACTTCCTGAACTGGAGAAAAATAGACCAATAATGGGTAGCATTGCTATTAGTGATATAAGTGTCTTGGGTGAAAATTTGCGATAAAGAATATGGCCAAGATAAACAGCTAGTGTTACATTAATCAGCGCAGTCGAGTAGACAAGGCTAGAGGCCATTCGGCCAACATGTGATTGCAGTTCAATATTATGAATTAGGGTGCTGAATGCATGAACAGTGCCCATACAAAAAGTAATTAAAAGGCAGGCAGTTAAGACAAGTAGTCTTCCATGTTTATTCGTTAGCTCATTGGAATTCATTTAACAAACTATACATTAAAGCAAATTAATCATTGCAAGAAAGCGAATGTTAGTGCGGGGTTATTCCTCGTATTCTTTCTGCTCTGCGACGAAGCATTTCAAGTGTTGTAAGTAACAAAATAGAAAAAATGACTAGAATTGTTGCTGCAGCAAGAATCGTTGGACTTATTTCATTGCGAATTCCAGACCACATCTGTCTTGGAAGGGTGTACTGTTCAGGTCCTCCAACAAAGAGAACAATGACCACTTCATCAAATGATGTGATAAAGGCAAAGAGGGCGCCTGATATGACACCTGGCGCAATGAGTGGGGCCTGTATCTTAAAAAAATTACGAAGTGGCGAGCCACCCAAAGTTGCTGCAGCTCGAAGAAGATTGTTGTCGAAGCCAGCAAGTGAGGCCGTAACTGTAATTACAACGAAAGGTATTCCTAGGATAGTATGCGCAATAATTAATCCCGGTAATGTTGCAACAAGGTTGACTTTGGCAAAAAAGAAAAACATTCCTGCGGCAGTAATAATTAGTGGGACAATCATTGGGGAAATCATGAGCGCCATTATTAATCGATTAAATGGCATGTGTCGATTAGATAAGCCAAGCGCTCCTAGGGTGCCTAAGACACTTGCAAAGAAGGTTGCAAAAACTGCTATTATGGCACTATTTTTAAAACCAATCATCCATCTATCTGTACAGACAGTTGTTCCTGTATTAGCCTCACAGATACCAAATAATTCTTTGTACCAACGAGTTCCATAACCCTCAAAATTAAAGGACCAAGTCTCAAAACTGAAGATTTTCATTTCAGGTATAAATTGTAGGAAAACTGAATTCGTAAATGATAGAGGTATCACAACAATGAGTGGTGCAACTAAGAAAAACAATACAAGGCCACAAAATATTCTATAAGAATAGTGCCAAAGTTTTTCTCGAGGTGTTGTATAGGAAGGAAATTTCATGATTAGCCCATTTTTAAATTATCAATACCAATCAGCCTGTCATACGCCCAATATAGAGTTAAAACTGCAGCGAGTAAAATTGCTCCCATTGCAGCAGCAAGCCCCCAATTCAAGGTCTGTTGCATTTCACGAGCAACAAAGTTACCAATCATCAAACCATCTTTACCACCCACCAATTCTGGGGTGATGTAGTATCCAATGGCTACAATAAATACTAATATACATCCAGCACCAATACCTGGAACTGATTGTGGCATATAAACACGAATAAAGGCGCGAGTCGGAGTGGCGCCAAGGTTTTGAGCTGCCTTCATGTAACTCGGTGGTATGCCTTTCATAACGCTATAGATTGGCAAAATCATAAACGGTAGAAGAACTTGAGTCATCACAATAATGGTTCCAGTAAAGTTATACATCATAGGAATTCGATCCTCTTCACCAAAACACAAATCAATATTAGTTTCACCAAAAAATGGCAGATTAACCATGCCTTCAAAGCATGGAAGAATGGTTAATAACGTATCGTTAACAACACCGTTTTGTTGAAGCATAATCATCCAAGCAACAATTCTTACAAGTAGTGATGTCCAGAAAGGCATCAAAACACAGATCATGAGTAAATTGGATGTTCTCATTGGCAGTGTTGCCAGTAAATAGGAGACTGGATAAGCAAGTAACAAGCAGAAAATAGTTACCATCAAGCTTACTTGGAGGGTTCTTATCCAAATCGTTTTATAAATTTTTAAATGCTCAACCTTTTGAATAATATTTTTATTAGCGTCATACCTTAAGTCGACAGCATTGAGGTAATAGCCCATTGTATAGGGGTCTCTCATCGGTCCTAGTGATTGCCAGAACTCAACTTTACCCCAGCGTTTATCTCTTTTAATCATCTTCTCTTTGTATGGGGCATCCCATTTATAAGGCTTGATTTCTTCTTTTGATTTCTTGTCTACTTTAATAGCTTCTTTGACCGTCTTTAATAATAAACTTCTCCATCCAGAGTACTCATAAGTCATTCTAGTGCCGGATTTACCCAGTAAATTTTTACCAATATTTTTTCCTTCGCTGTTTTCTAGCTTGTGAGTGATTCTAATGTCAT
>ERZ1048686.247-NODE-247-length-57644-cov-18.700794_pt1 | contig 57644 bp, 51 predicted proteins | sample MGYA00383099_ERZ1048686 | MGnify/ENA primary metagenome ERZ1048686 (study PRJEB29581, sample SAMEA5548369) | metagenome | biome: marine; feature: coastal; material: water | depth 25 m | study: Short-term variability in the microbial, nano- and picoplankton... | reverse complement strand
ATAAAGCATTTTTTGCTGCTTCAATATGAGACGGCATTGATTGTTTGGTAATTGGAATGTATTTAGCTCCAGAAGTAGTTCCCGAAGTTTTTGCTATGTAAGTAGGCTTTCCTTTCCATAATACATTTTCTTCGCCATTTGCGGTTCTTTCAAAATAGTCTTTTAAGCCCTCGTAGTCTCTTACTGGAACACGTTTAACAAAATCTTGATGTGTTTTAATACTTTGAAAATCATGGTCTTTACCAAAGGAAGTATTTTTGGCTTCAGTAATTAGTTTTTGAAAAACTTTTTGCTGAGTCTCTATTGGTTTAGAAGCCCATCTTTTTATGATTGTTGTTCCTTTTTTAGCTAGTATTTTGGCTCCTAAAGATTTTAAAAACATAGTTTATTCGAAGTCTATAAAATTAGTTGGGTCAATAGGGTAACCATCACTCCATAATTCAAAATGTAAATGGGGTCCTGTAGATAATTCACCTGTATTTCCTGCAGTAGCTATAACTTCTCCTGCCTTTACTAAGCTACCTTGTTCTTTTGAAAGCTGTGAATTGTGCTTATAAACAGATATTAAGTTATTAGAATGCTCAATAATAATTACATAACCGGTTTGAGTGGTCCATTCTGAAAATATTACGGTCCCGTCTGCAGCAGATTTTACTGGGGCATCTTTTGAAGTAACAATATCTATGGCATAATGTTTTTCACGTGCGTTGAACTCGTGCGAAATAGTTCCTTTGACTGGAGGAAATAAAACAAAATTAATTTCAGAATTATTAATTAACGGGTTGTATTTATCTTCTAACGATACTTTTTCCCTTAACAACGAATCTTCTTTTGAAGTATTTATTTCTATTCCTGTTAAATCTATCTTAGCAGCTTCAATAATTGAATCTTTATTGAAATTTACGCTTGACACATCTCCTTTTAACACTTTTTTTATAGAACTAAAATAGAGTTCATTTATTTTAATTACTTGCTGTAAGGAATCTGTTTTATAAGCAAGTTGCGCAGCGTTTTTCTTTAGTGTGACCGAAGAATATCCTGGGATATATTCTCTTAAAGGGGTAAATGCGATTAAAATACTAGTAGCTAAAATTAGAGTAAACACAAGAATAATACTAAATACAAATACGTTTAGACGGTTAAGTTTAAAAGTAAAGCGTTCTTCAAAAGTATCTTCATTTAACACCACTAAACGATACTTGTTTAGCAATTTATATTTAATTTTTCTTGATTTATTTTCTTTAGCCATTATAGAGATGTCCGAATAGCAAATATAAAAATTAGTATGCTAGTATTTGATTTACTGATATAAGTTTATTAATAATAAAAGCTTAATTAGTTTTAAAACGATGTTTCTGATGATTTCTTATTACATTTGTCTTTTAAATCTATGATAATGAATATAGCAATGTTACCTTTAGTTATTGGATGGCCACAAATAGTCTTAATTGTCGTGGTGGTATTATTATTGTTTGGAGGAAGAAAAATTCCCGAATTAATGCGTGGTTTAGGTAGCGGTCTTAAGGAATTTAAGGATGCCTCAAAAGATGCTTCTAAAGACGAAAATCAACTAGACGAAGAAAAATAAATCGTCTATTTGCTAATCCTTACCGATTGAATTATTGATTCCAACTCAAACTGAAGATTCCGTTTTCGTTCTGCTGGCGCAAACGTAAATCCCTCGATAATTAAGTATCTTTTATTAATGGTATCTCTTACTGCATAATTTACAAAAGGCCCTGCCATAAATTCATTTTCTATATCCCACATCCCTTTTGTTTTGTATGCAAAATTTCCGTCTAATTCTGTAATATAAAAATTTGGAGAATAAGAATAGTCTGTACCAAATTTACCATTATCTTCTACCGGCAAAAGGCTCCCCCCGATTGAATCTCTTATTACTGTTAATATTTGCCCAAGAGCTAAACTATCACTTGTTATTTTATTTATTGCTGTTTCATATATAAAAATATTAGTAGATCCTGTTTTTTTTAAATCTTTGCGGAGCCAAAAGAAATCTTTGCCTTTATGAGCTGTTCGATACGCCGAAGGTATATTTATTGTCAAACCAAAATACTCCTTTAAAGAATCGATTACTTTTAAGGATATGGCGGTCCTTCTTTGACGTTCTTTTATTTCTGAATTATTGTAGGCATTGATTATTTCTTTTTGATTTTCGACGATTAATTTTAGTAAGGTTTCTTCGGTTTTCGCTGTAATTATTGCCCCTGTCTGTGGCCTCGCGTAAGGATCGGTTACTAAAGTATAGTTGTCTTCTTCTCCAATGGTAACATGTAAAAAAAGACGATTACTTTTTATAAAACCTGAAAAAGTAGAAGGATTCATTTGATTGATTGAGAATAAAGGCTCTTCTTGAGGCAATCCTTCAGTAGGAGCTGCAAAATAATCTCTTATTTTTTCGCCAACTTTATTATTCCATAATTCGTCAGTTATCAATATTTGGAGTGAATTAATATTTCCTACTGACTTTTGTTTATAGGTGTTTTTATTACCGTTATTAACACAAGAAATTAAAATGAATAAAATTAAGGACGTAAAATAGATTGATTTCATTAACAATTGTTTTTTTAAAATATTAACCTTTAGAAACTTTTAATTTCATACCGGGTTTTAAATTGTTACTACTAATATCGTTCCATTTTTTAATATTCTGTATGGAAACTCCAGGAAAATTTTGAGAAATACTCCACAAAGAGTCTCCTTTTTTAACAATGTACATACTCCCGTTATCTTTTCTAGAAGTATTTTCTGCAACTATTGGCTTAGTTGGATAAATAGTTAATCGCTGTCCTATTTTAAGATTGTCACTTGTTAGCTCATTCCATCTTTTAATCTGACTTACACCAACACCATATCGCTCAGCTATTTTTCCCAAATAATCACCACTTTTTACACGATATCTAATTCTATCAGGTTGCTCTATGTATTTGGGAATATTAGCATTTTCTTTACTATTTTCCTCCTCAGCTAATGCATAAATTAAATCTTCGTTAGTAACAAACTTTCCAATAGCTTGAATTGGCAAACGTAGCGCATAATTTTTATCATTAACATATGGAATAATTTTTAGTTTGTAGGAGGGATTTAAAAACTGAATTTCTTCTACAGATAAATTTACCGCTTTTGAGATTTGCTCAAAAGTAATTAACCTTTTAACTTGTATGGTATCTGTTGCTATAGAATGGTATCGAGGCCCACTACTCTTAAAACCATGTTCGGCGGCATATTCAAAAATATACATCGTTGCTAAAAAAGCTGGTACATAACCAGCTGTTTCTCTGGGTAATTTATTTCTAATTTTCCAATAATTGGTTTCTCCTCCTGAACGACGAATTGCTTTTGAAACATTTCCAGGACCAGAGTTATAAGCTGCTAAAGCCAAATCCCAATCGTCAAAAATTTTATAAAGACTCTTTAGGTACTTTGCGGCTGCAGCTGTTGCCAACGCCGGATCGGATCTTTCGTCCACGTATGAACTTACTTCAAGACCATAAATTTTTCCAGTCGTGAACATAAATTGCCACAAACCTTTAGCGCCAACTCTAGACTTTGCTGAAGGATTTAAAGCGGACTCTACAACTGCTAAATATTTAATTTCTAAAGGCAAATCATATTTGTCAAACTCCTCTTCAAACATCGGAAAAAAGTAATCACTTAAAGCCATTAACCTAGACATGGATGCTCTTCTTGTTTTTAGATAGTGCTTGATTAACCTTTCTAATGAAGGATTGTAACTTATATCAAAAGGTGTTTTAGCATCTAATTGTTCTAAGCGATTTTTAAGAAGTTCTGTTGGTAAATCTTCATATTCAGTAAGTTCAATTTCTTCACTAGTAATACTTCCAAAAACTTCTTCAAATCTTGTGGAGTCGTAAAGTTCTTTCAACCACAAGCTATCACTAGATTTTGCTTTTTTTTGATCTTTTAGATCAAGCATTAAAGAATCACTATAAGAGAAATTAAGATTTGATAAGCTGGTATCAATTTTAAAGTCTTGAAGGTTAATTGTGTCTTGGCGTTTGACACTTTTTGCTGGAGATAGGGGACTAACACTTTTTAAGCTGTCAACAACTTCAACTACTTGTGCGTTCATTTTTATAATGCTAGTATATAAAAATATTACAAGAATTGATGGGGATAAAAATCTGATGGTCATACAGAAAAGTGTGAGTCCTATTTAAATTAATTATAAATTTAGGAAAAGAGACTCTAAAGGCAACTATTTTTGAGAATCTTTTGTTAATTATTTATTATAATTCGAGAAAAATTACTCTAATATTGCTTGAATCCCAGGAAGTGTTTTCCCTTCTAACATTTCTAACATAGCGCCTCCACCAGTTGAAACATAGCTTACTTTTTCGGTTAAATTAAATTGTTTTACAGCGGCCACCGAGTCTCCACCGCCTACTAATGAAAATGTGCCATTTTCGGTTGCTTCTGCAATTGCATTTCCTAAAGATATGGATCCAGTTGCAAAATTCTCCATTTCAAAAACACCTACAGGTCCGTTCCATAAAATAGTTTTAGAGTTTAAAATAACTTCTCTAAAAATAGTATTGGTTTTAGATCCAACATCCAGTCCCATCCAACCTTCAGGAATGGCATTAATGGCTTCTGTTTTTGTATGAGCATCATTCGAAAACTGATCTGCTATAATAGCATCTACAGGTAAATGAATTTTTACATTCTTTTCTTTCGCTAATTTTAATATAGATAAAGCCATTTCTTGCTTATCATCTTCAACTAAAGAAGAACCAATACTACCTCCCTGAGCTTTTATAAACGTAAATGCCATTCCTCCACCAATAATTAAATGGTCTATTTTATCTAAAATACTTTCTATAATCGTAATCTTTGAAGACACTTTAGCGCCACCTATAATGGCTGTAACAGGTTTTTTGCTATCAGTTAAAACTTTATGGATGTTTTCAATTTCTGAGGCTAATAACAAACCATAACATTTATTTTTAGGAAAATATTTGGCAATGATAGCAGTTGAAGCATGTGCCCTATGTGCAGTTCCAAAAGCATCGTTAACATAAATGTCTCCCAGCTTTGAAAGTTCTTTAGCGAACTCGTCATCACCTGCTTTTTCTTCTTTATGAAATCGTAAATTTTCTAATAGTAAAACCTCTCCGTTTTCCAGTTCTGCAATAGCTTGTTCAGCTTTTTCGCCTATACAATTTTCAGAAAATTGAACCTGTACGCCTATAATTTCACTTACTTTAGAAGCTATATTTTTTAATGAAAACTTTTCTTCTACACCATTTGGTCTTCCTAAATGAGACATTAAAACACAACTACCTCCATCTTCTAAGACTTTTATAATAGTGCTTTTGGCGGCTAAGATTCGAGTACTATCGGCAACTTCTAAATTATCATTTAAAGGCACATTAAAATCTACTCGAATTAGTGCTTTTTTGTTTTCAAAATTAAAGTCGTTAACTGTTTTCATAAATTGGATTTTGGACTGCAAATATACTATTTTTGAAAGGTTCTTTTTAACTAAAAAACCGTAATATTGTGTATGACTTTCTCAAATGTTTTAGGGCAACAACACATAAAATCTCATCTAACCATGACGGTCAAAGATGGCAGAATACCCCACACTCAACTATTTATTGGAAAGTCAGGATCTGGGATATTACCTTTAGCATTAAGTTATGCAAATGAAATATTATGTCAGCCGCATGATAAGGAAAGTGTTTCATATACGAATTGTAAAACTAAAGTTGAAAAACTAGCGCATCCCGATTTACATTTTGTGTATCCAGTAAATACAAATGAAGATATTAAAAAAAATCCTGTTTCAGATAATTTTGCTAGCCAATGGAGAGACTTTGTACTTCAGAGCTCCTATTCGTCTTTGTATAATTGGTATCAATTTATAGGAATAGAAAAGAAACAAGGTAACATCAGTAAGCATGAAGCGGTCTCTATTACGAAAAAGCTGTCATTGAAATCTTATGAAGGTGGTTATAAGGTACTAATAATTTGGATGGCAGATAAAATGAACAACGAATGTGCGAATCAATTGTTAAAACTTATAGAAGAACCTCCTGAAAAAACAGTGCTATTACTTTTAACAGAAAATGTTGAGAATATCCTGGGAACCATTCAATCTCGTTGTCAAAAATTACATGTTCCAATTTTAGCTGAGGAGGAGATTTACCAAAGGTTAGTGGAGGCTCATGCTTTAAAAAATAATGAAGCAAGAAAGATTAGTCACCAGTCTAATGGAGATTTAAATAAAGCACTTCAGCTTATAAAAAATAATGGTAATGAAGTTTTATTTGAAGATCTTTTTGTGCATTGGGTGCGTACCGCTTTTAAAGCCAAAAAGGACAAAGAGGCTATAAATGAATTATTTAATTGGAGCGAGAGGTTAGCAGAAGAAGGGCGCGAAACCCAAAAGAAATTCTTAAATTTTTGTTTGGAAATCTTTCGGCAAGCAATGCTCAAAAACTACAACGCGGAACCATTAATTTACTTTCAAAGTCATGATGGAAAATTTTCTTTTGATAAGTTCTCGGAATATATTCATCATAATAATATTTTAGAAATAAAAGAAGAGATTGAAAAAGCCATTTTTCATATAGAGAGAAATGGAAATGCAAAAATTATTTTTACAGATGTGTCTATTCGATTGACACGTTTAATTCATAGAAAACAAAACTTATAAGGATTGTCTATTTAAATTTTTTAAACGATAAGTCCTTCTTATTGATTTTATTTTAATTAAAGCGTCTTTTTAAGCCCCATAACTAAATAAGGCAAATCTATTAGTTAAAGTTATAAAACCGTCTTAAAAAGGCTTATTTTGATTTATTCGGGTTTTTGGTAGCAATAAATAAGTGACGAATATTCCTTAGTAAATAAAGCATATATATTTGATCTTAATCCTACAAAAAAAGCCTTAAGTAAATTTAATTTTCCTGACTTATTTTTTTCTGAAAGCATACTTACATAAAATGAATCGAAAACCATCGGACTTATTTTTAAGAGTGATAATTTATCAGAAAAAAGTTTATTCATAGATGCCTTTGAAAAATGCCATAAATGTCTGGGTACATCAAATGCAGCCCAGAAATTTTTATAATAGGCCGCATCAAAAGAATAGAAATTAGGAACAGCGATTATTAATATTCCATTCGGTTTCAATAAAGCTTCTACATCTCGAATTGTTTCTTCTAAGTTTGGAACATGCTCTAAAACATGCCACATTGTAATTACATCAAACAATTTATCTCTAACATCATTTAAATCTTGTTCTAAAGAAATTCCTTTTTCTTTTGCTAATTCTCTAGCTTTTTGGTTGGGTTCAATTCCTGTTACATACCTAAAGTCAGATTTAATAAAACTTAAAAAGGCACCGGTTCCAGCTCCAATATCAAGGATACTTTTGGCATTCTTTTTTAACGAGTTAATTAAACCTAGTTTCTTCTTTAGAGATCTTTTTTTTACGACATGATATAAAAATGGGACGAGGCCTTTTTTGTTATCAGTGTGAGAAATGTATTGATCGCTCTCATAGTATTGTGATAGTTTACTGGCTTCTGGCTGCGGTTTTGTTAAAAGCATTTCTTTTTCAGCATCAAAATCTAAAGTAAACTCTTCATTAGATACTAAATGATCTTTTACGGTTAAAGGAAAGTTTTCTTGTTTTAATTGCATTCTAAAGTAAAATTGTTAGATAAAAGTAATTCAATGTATGAATGTTTCACGTGAAACAAATAACTTATCTGCCCATATAAACCAATAAAACAGAAATGTCGTTTGGAGAAACGCCGCTAATTCTTGATGCTTGTGAAACAGTAACCGGCTTAATGGACCGAAGTTTTTCGAGAGCTTCATAAGAAAGTGATTTTAATTTGGAATAGTCGAAGTTTTCAGGTATTCTGATTCCTTCCAACCTATTTAACTTATCTGCATTAGCTCTTTCTTTGTTAATATAACCGGCATATTTTATTTGAATTTCTGTTTGCTCTAATACCTCTCTACCAAGTTTATTTTTTGTTATATATTCTTCTACATCATTAATTTTTCTCATATCATCCATCGTAATATTTGGACGTGAGAACGGTTTGTACAATTTGTCCATTTGTTTCACTGGAGCAGATTCTTTTGAGATTAAAATTGGGTTTAATATTGCATGACTAACGCTCGTGTTTTTAAAAAATTGAATCAAATCTTCAGACTGTTTCTTTTTTTTCTCCATGGTTATTAAGCGATTTTCTGAAGCTAAACCAAGATCAAATGATTTTTTTGTTAATCTAAAATCCGCGTTGTCTTGTCTTAGCAGAGTTCTATATTCTGCTCTTGAAGTAAACATTCTATAAGGTTCTTTGGTTCCTTTAGTAATTAAGTCATCTATTAAAACACCTATATAAGCCTCATCACGACTTAATGTAAAAGCTTCTTTTTCTTGTACTTTTTGATGTGCATTAATCCCTGCTATCAAACCCTGTGATGCAGCTTCTTCATAACCAGTGGTTCCATTTATTTGTCCTGCAAAATATAAGCCAGATATAAGCTTTGTTTCTAGGGTATGTTTTAGTTGAGTTGGCGGAAAGTAATCATATTCGATTGCATAACCAGGACGAAAGAATTTAACATTCTCAAAGCCTGCTACTTGCTTTAAAGCCTTGTACTGAACCTCTTCAGAAAGCGATGTAGAAAAACCATTAATATAATACTCTATGGTTTTCCAACCCTCAGGCTCAACAAAAAGCTGGTGTCGATCTTTATCGGCAAAACGATTTATTTTTTCTTCTATGGAAGGACAATATCTTGGGCCACTGGATTGAATTGCGCCATTAAACATTGGTGATTTATCAAATCCCTCCTTTAAGACATCATGTACATCTTGGCTTGTGTATGACATGTAACAAGAACGCTGATGTGTTAAAACCGAGGTAGTATTTAAATAAGAAAATTTTTCTGGTTGTGCATCACCTGGCTGTTCAATCATCTTGGTAAAGTCTAAAGAACGTCCGTCTACCCTTGGAGGTGTTCCTGTTTTCATTCTACCGGACTCAAAACCTAATTGAATAAGATCCTTAGTAATACCTGTTGACGCTCTTTCTCCGGCTCTTCCGCCTCCAAACTGTTTTTCTCCTATGTGAATAACTCCGTTTAAAAAAGTTCCATTAGTAAGAACAACTGTTTTAGATCGTATTTCAATACCTAAAGACGTTTTAACACCGACAACTTTATTATTTTCAGTGATAAGGCCCAGGACCATTTCTTGATAAAAATCTAAATTAGGAGTCTTTTCTAGCATATCTCTCCAAGTTTCAGAAAAACGCATTCGATCGCTTTGAACTCTCGGACTCCACATGGCCGGGCCTTTTGATTTATTGAGCATTTTAAATTGAATAGCTGTTTCATCTGAAACAATACCGCTATAGCCACCCAAAGCATCTATTTCACGAATAATTTGTCCCTTAGCTATTCCGCCCATAGCGGGATTACAAGACATCTGTGCGATATTTTGTAAGTTCATAGTTACTAGAAGAGTTTTAGAACCTAAATTTGCAGCAGAAGCTGCCGCTTCGGACCCAGCATGACCTGCACCAACAACTATAACATCATATTCATTTGGAAACATAAACTTAAATTTGTTCCACGTGGAACATTACTTTTCAAATTAATCTATTCTTGATTTTACAAGAGCGTGCAAATATAAGTAATTAACTTAAAATTGAAACGATTATTGCTTATTTTATTGATTATCAGTAGCTTACATAAAGGTTCTTTCAGAAAGTGCTTCATCTTCTTTTTTTCTCATCAGAGCAGCTTCTGCTTTAGTTTTGTCGTTAAAGCCGCAATAATGTAAAACTCCGTGGATAATAACACGATGTAATTCGTCTTCGAAACTAGTTTTGTAAGTATTCGCATTCTCTTTTACGCGTTCAATAGATATAAAAATATCTCCATTAATTTGATTTCCTAAACTATTGTCAAAACTGATAATATCGGTTAATGTATCGTGATTTAAAAACTCTATATTTAACTTATGAAGGTATTGATCGTCGCAAAATATATAACTAATTTCTCCCTCTTCCCGTTTTAGGTAGTTGATAATTTTAGATATCCAACGAGCTATTTCATCTGGATTTTGAAGACTAAATGCTGTCTCTGAGAAAAAATCAATCATTTTTATTCTTAAAATATTCTTGTACCTTTTGTTTGTATTCTAAGTTTAAAGGTAAGGATTCTCTATTAAGGATTTCTGTTGTGTTAAAATATTTTTTTATTTCTGCAGGACTTAATGTTAGGTTGTTATTAAATTGCTGATTATTTGTTCGTGACTCCCTCTTTGATTCTTTTCCTTGTTCAAAGGTAGCTTTATCTAATTTCAATAATTCATGTTTTAGATTTTGCATTCTTTCTAGTGTTTGTTGATTAAAGCCTTTATCTAACAATTGCTGTTCTATTTTTTCCATTTCGCGAAGCAAAGCTCCTGCATTTGCTTTATCTCCAAGTTGACTGATTTTATTTTGTAGTTGTTCCCGTAGTTGTTGTTGTTGTTTGTAAATTTCAAATAATTTTCCATTTATATCTTCAGTATTTCCATAGCCCTCTTTCTTGTTTGGGTTACTATTTTCCTTAGTACCTTTTTTGCCGTTTTCTGAAGAGCCGTCGTTACCTCCTTGACCTTGACCTTCGCCTTGATCTTTACCTTTACTGTTTTTGCCGTCTGCTCCTTCTTTTTCAAGACCTTCTTCCATTTTTTTTGTAAGGCTTTCTTGTTTTTTTATAATATCTGGCAATTGAAATCCCTGGCCTTCGCCTTCACCCTCTCCCATTCCTTTACCTTTGCCTTTACCTTTACCTTGCCCCATGCTGCTCATTTGATTTTGCATATTGCTTAAAATATCGCTAAGCAGAACAGCAAGTTCGTTAGCTCCCGTAATAGTATATTGTTGGCTAGAAACTCCTGTTTCCATTTCATTTTCTGCGAGTTTTTCTAAACTTTTATCTAGATTAAAGTTAATTCGGGTTAAGGAAGAGTTAATAGCTGCGCCCATCATAGGTTGCCTTAAGGATAAACTAAAAAGACTATCGTCTATGTGTTCAAAGTTTTGTTTTAATTCATTTTGTTTGATTAATTTTCTACCAAAAAGCGAATTGCCATAATCTGTTTTTTTAAAATCTTTCATGAGTGCTTCTTGTTCAAAAGAAAAAACTACGAGATTGTCTAATATTTGTCGCAACATTTCCGAATCTTCATCCATTGTTTTCATCTGGCCTGACTGCATTTGCATTTGCATTTTACGGCCCATTTGTTTCATCTTTTTTGCAGCAGCTTTTTGGTTTTGTTTTGCAGCATTTTTATTGTCGTTTTTTAGGTTATCTGTGGCTTCTTTTTGTTCTTCTTTAACTTTTTCCTCTTCCTTTTGATCGTTAGGAATGTCTAACGGATCTTTTAAGTCGTTGTTTTCCTTTTCTAATTTCTCTTTTTCTTTAGTATATTCTTTAAACTTTTTATTTAGTTGCTCTTGGGCTTCTTTAGTGTTTTTTTCATCTTTAACATTCGTTAATTTTTCTTGTTCCTCAGCAAGTTTATTTAATTCTTCAGCAAGTTTTTCTGCTTTCTTGGTTACATAATACCGTTTGGTTAACTCCAAAAGTTGCTCCAAGTTTTTTTCTTGATTTTTATTTTGTTTGGATAGCTGTTCTAGTTTCTCGGTTAGTTCCTCTTTCTGTATCTTATCTTGAAGTTTTTCAAGCTCCTCCATAAGTTTTTCGTTTTTCTCTAATAGTTTTTCGTTTTCTTGAAAGCGCTCCCTTAATTGTTCTTTAAAAGGATCGTTGTCTCGGTTTTTAGGTTGAAAATTTTCTAAATTTTCATTTAATTCTTTCGAGAAATTTTTCATTATTTTTTCTTGTTCTTGCTGCTTCATGAGAAACTTTTCTAGTTTCTTTTTATCGTTCCAATTGAGTTCTTCACTTTCTTTTTGCGCCTTTGAAAGTTCCTTTAATATTTGGTCTTGTTCTTTTATGTTTTCCATGGACCTATCCAAACTCTTAATGGTATTTGCTTGTTTCTGAAGTTGTTCGTTTTCAATCTCTTCCTGAGTTTGTTTTCTATATGAAAAAAGAGAAGACCTGCTAGACTTAAAGTTTTGAAGCGCATCATTATCAAATACTTCAAAATAATAATTGTAGGAGACGCCGCTTATCAACGAAAGATTTCCAGGAAAAACATACGAAAATTGATCAAAATTGGAGGCGCTTAAAGCTAGGCTTAGGGTTTTTTTTCTGGCTTCATCTGAGGATGGGTAATAGACTAATTGTAATTTAGTGAGCCCATAGTCGTCGGAAACGGTTCCTAAACAATAGGTTTTTTGATAATAGACACTATCCTGTTGAGTAGCTACATTTATTTCAGGATATTGGTCTCTTATAACAGATAGAGTAAAAGATAAGTTTTCGTATTCTTTTAATTTAGCGTTGGAAGTAGTAAGTGTATAATTTAAATTTTTATAGATTCTTTTTTTTAGTCTAAATAGTTCTTTGTCTTTTTGTAAATTATAGGCTATTTCTGATGTTTTTAATTGTACTTGATTTGTGTTTTTGGTTTCAACAAGCCAAGAGACTAAGGTTCCTTGAGGGATGGTTGCGTTTCCCGTACTTTCAATAACCTGAGATTTTTTTCCAATATAATTTGGATAGTCTAACTTCATTTTAAAGCCTACTAAAGACGGTGTTTTTAATACATTAAGGGTGTATTCTTTAGAGTTAACCTGGTTTGCTGTTAAATTAAAACTAATTGAATTGATGGGCTGAATAAATGTGTGTTCAAAAATATCTGGAGAAGTTTGGTTTAAATAGTAAGTTTGTTTGTTGTATTTTATACTAACATTTTCAGGTGTATACTTCCCGGTTGTTTGAATTCTTAACAAAAAACTTTTGTTTTCTAGAGTAGTGAGTGATTTGTTTTTAACCTGAAATTTAAATGGCGCGGGGGGCTCAAAAGCGGTGTTGTAATTAACAACCCTGTTATAACTACTATAAAAGATATCTTTTTCCCCTAGTACCGAAAACAATACATAAATAACAATGGGTACCAGTGCATATTTTAGGTACTTTTTGTTTGCTTTGAAATTAATTGCAGTTTTAAAAGGTACTGGTTGTAATTCTTCTGCCTTTTGGTGGATACTTGCGAGCAATAACTCTGATTCTCTTTGATTTTGGTTTAGTTGAATTACATTAAGAAGCTTATCGCTAACCTCAGGAAAATGATTTCCTATTAGCTTAGACGCTTCAACATCTGAAATTCCTTGTTGAAGGTTAAATAATTTTAATAACGGGAAGGTTATTAGTTTTATAAACAGTAGGGCTTCGACCGTTATAAATACCCAAAATAAAAAAGTTCGCCCCACAGGAGTTAGCCATAAATAATGTTCAATAAGCAGGGTAATAATTAGGTATACTAATCCAATGCTAAAAAAAAGAATAACCCCTTTTATTAACTTGCTAGTATAGTATTTTTTAATAAACTGTTCCAGCTTTGACTGGATTTCTAAAAAACTGCTCATTAATTAGTTCTGTAAAATTATATCTTCGAAAATACATTATTAATTTAAATCTTTCTGTTAATTTTTTACTGTAAAAATTATGGCGCTGTTACTTTTTAAAATCTCTTTAGGTGTGTACCTTTGCTTTGTTATTTTTATAAAAACACATGTCAAAAAAAGTTAGAGTTCGTTTTGCTCCAAGCCCCACCGGACCACTACACATAGGAGGTGTAAGAACGGCACTATTTAATTATTTATTTGCTAAACAATGTGGTGGAGAGTTTATTTTACGTATTGAGGATACAGATCAAAACAGGTATGTTGAAGGTGCTGAAGCTTATATTGTCGAAACCTTAAATTGGTTAAATATTCCCTTTGACGAGGGTATAGGAAAAGAAGGTCTTTATGGCCCTTACAGACAAAGTGAGCGAAAAAAAATGTATCAGCAGTATGCAGAACAACTAATTAGCAAGGGGAAAGCCTATTACGCCTTTGACACAAATGATGAGCTAAGCTTTCATAGAAAAGATCATGAAAAAAAAGGAAAAACATTTATTTATAATTGGCATAATAGAGGAAAACTAACCAACTCAATTTCTTTAACAAAAGAAGAGGTGGAAAAAAAAATAGCAACCGGTGAAGATTACGTTGTGCGTTTTAAAATGTATGATCCTAGTCAAAACATAGAAGAAGAAGTTGTTGCTGAAGACTTAATTAGAGGAAATGTGTCATTTAAAAAAGCACTACTTGACGACAAAGTCTTATTTAAACAAGATGGTATGCCAACTTATCACTTAGCGAACATCGTTGACGATCACTTTATGGAAATTAGTCATGTTATTAGGGGTGAAGAATGGTTGCCCTCAGTACCCTTACATATTGAGTTGTACAAAGCACTAGATTGGGAGGTTCCAAAATTTGCTCACCTTCCATTGATTATGAAACCGGTTGGTAAAGGAAAATTAAGCAAGCGTGACGGCGATAAAATGGGTTTTCCGGTTTTTCCAATTCAGTGGAACACAAACAATGGGGACGTTTTTTCGGGATATAGGGAAGATGGTTATTTTTCTGAAGCCGTTATTAATATGCTTGCTTTATTAGGATGGAATCCAGGAACTGAACAAGAAATTTTCAGCTTAGACGAACTTATAAAATCGTTCAGTTTAGCAAGGGTTAACAAGGCGGGAGCTAGGTTTGATCCTGAAAAAACAAAGTGGTTCCAGCATCATTATTTACAAGAGAAAAATAATGAGAGCTTATCTACTTTATTTACAAGCTTATTGATTAAAAAAGGAATTGGTTATAATAAAAACCTTGAAAAGATTATTGGTTTAATAAAAGAACGATCAACTTTCATAGCTGATTTTTGGGAACAAGGAAGCTACTTTTTTGAGGCGCCTAATACATACAATGAGAAAGCAGCAAAAAAAGCATTTAAAGAGAATACTCCACAACTACTTTCAAAGTTGGTTGCTTTGTTTGAAGAGTGTGTCGATTTTTCTTCAGAAAGTTTAACTAATAAAACTAAAAACTGGATTACTGAAAATGAAATTGGATTTGGCAACGTAATGATGCCTTTACGATTAGCACTTGTTGGAGAAATGAAAGGTCCTGATGTGTTTGAAATTGCTGCGATACTGGGTAAAAAAGAGGTGATTTCAAGAATAAACAAAGTGATTGCTTTTTTATCTTGAAAAAACGGAAATATCTTCTAAATAAAAAAAATTAAAGGTTGTTATAAGCGGCCTTTTTTTGTATCTTGATAATTGTATTTAATTTAAAAAAATATTATGAGCTATATTTGGATTCTTTTTTTTACTATTTTAATAGTACTTGTTTTTGCTTCTTTTTTTATTGTTAAACAACAAACTATTGCGGTTGTAGAACGATTTGGAAAATTTACCAGAGATTACGGAGCGGGGATCAATATGAAAATTCCATTTATTGATAGAGTAGCGGGAAGAGTCAGTTTACGGATTCAACAATTAGATGTTATTGTTGAAACTAAAACAAAAGATGATGTTTTTGTTCACTTGAAAATTTCAGTACAGTTTCAAATTCAAAGAGAACACGTTTATAATGCTTTTTATAAGCTGCAAAACCCACATGAACAGATTACTGCGTTTATATTTGATGTGGTTCGTGCAGAAGTTCCAAAAATGATTCTAGACGACGTTTTTGTTAAAAAGGAAGAAATAGCGTTAGCGATACAAAGAGAGTTAAAAGAAGCAATGCTCAATTATGGTTATGATATTGTAAAAGCTCTGGTTACAGATATTGATCCTGATCAAAAAGTAAAAATTGCCATGAACCGAATTAATGCTGCAGAGCGAGAAAAGGTAGCAGCCCAACATGAAGGAGATGCACAACGTATTTTAATTATTGAAAGAGCAAAAGCTGAAGCTGAAAGTAAACGTTTGCAGGGATTGGGTATCGCCGATCAACGTAGAGAAATTGCTCGAGGACTGGAAGATAGTGTTGATGTATTAAATAATGTTGGTATTAATTCGCAAGAGGCTTCTGCCTTAATTGTGGTAACACAACATTACGATACCTTACAATCGGTTGGAGAAGCTACTAACTCCAATTTAATATTACTACCTAATTCGCCTCAAGCAGGAAGCGACATGTTAAATAATATGATTGCTTCATTTGCAGCGAGTAACCAAATTGGTGAGCAAATGAAAAAAGACAATGCGGCTAAAGGTATTGTGAATAAAAAAAGCACCCGTGAAGGACCAAAAGAACCGCCAAAAACAGATTTTGATTATTAATAAAAACCTAGTAATTAATTTTACTTGCCTCGGTAACTAATAGTTCATTTTTATCCTCTAAAGCTTTTCTTACAAATGTTTTAATCTCAGGGGTTATTTCTTGATTACTTTTTATTAAAACACCAAGAGCAATCATTGTTACAATTCGTGTGCCCACTTTTTTAAGAGCTGTTCCAAAAAACGGAATTAGCTCTTCATAAGAAATACTCTTTGCTAATTCTTGTATTCTAAGCTTAGTTTCTTGCTGCTTTTCAACAGGAAATTTAGTGTACTTTTTTCCAAAACGCATAATTTCGTTTAAAGGAAAAACTACATCTTTTTGCGTTGGTACTATTTTATTTTTAACCGGTTTTTTCTTAGTCCAAGAATCGCGTAAACCAACTGTTTTGTTAAAAACGAGTGTTTCACTTGTAGAGTCATCGTCAACGTTAAAATACCCTAATCGCTGAAATTGAAAGCTATTACTTTTTTTTGCTAAAGCTAAACTTGGCTCCACAAAAGCTTGTGAAACAGTTAAGGAATTTGGATTAACAAAGTCCATAAATGTCTTGTCTTTGTGACTATCGGGAGCTTCATCTGTAAACAACCGATCATACGATCTTACTTCGGCTTTAATAGAATGAGAAATAGAAACCCAATGAAGTGTTCCTTTAACTTTTCTTAGACTTGCTACAGTTCCTGTTCCGCTTAGGCTGTCGGCGTCATAAGAACATTTTATTTCTTTAAGGGTGCCTTCAGGGTCTTTAATAATTGAATCTGCTTTTATAATGTAAGCGTTTTTTAACCGAACTTCCTTTCCTAAAGTTAAACGGAAAAAGTTACTGTTTGCGTCTTCTTTAAAGTCTTCTCTTTCTATATATAGTTCTTTTGAAAAAGGCACTTCTCGATAACCAGCAGTTTCATCTTCAGGATTATTTTCAGCTTTTAAAAACTCTTCTTTTCCCTCAGGATAATTTGTAATAGTAAGTTTAATAGGATTTAGAACCGCCATGACACGAGGTGCTGTTTTATTTAAATCTTCTCGGATACAAAATTCTAACAAAGAAACATCAATAACGTTTTCCCTTTTAGCAACCCCTACAGCTTCAATAAACTTTTTAATAGCATTTGGTGTGTAGCCCCTTCTTCTTAAGCCAGAAATAGTTGGCATTCTTGGATCGTCCCAACCAGTAACAATTTTTTCGTTTACCAACTGTAATAACTTACGCTTACTCATAACGGTATAACTTAGATTTAAGCGTGCAAATTCTCGTTGTTTAGGCGCTAACGGAAGCTGATTAAAATTATCACTGTAAACCTCATCTCTAAACCAATTATAGAGCTTTCTGTGAGGTTTAAACTCTAAAGAACATAAAGAATGTGAAATTTGTTCGATGTAATCGCTTTCGCCGTGCGTCCAATCGTACATTGGGTAAATACACCAATCGTTACCTGTTCGGTGATGTGCTTTTTTTAAAATTCGGTACATTATTGGATCTCGCATTAACATGTTTGGGTCTTCCATGTCAATCTTAGCCCGCAACACATGAGTTCCTTCTTTAAATTCACCGTTTTTCATTTTAATGAATAAATCTAAATTTTCTTCGATAGATCTTGTTCTGTAAGGACTATTAGTACCTAACTGTGTTGGAGATCCTTTTTGTAGTCTCATGTCATCACTCGATTGAGAATCTATATAAGCCAATCCTTTTTTAATGAAACTAATTGCCCAATTGTATAAAGTTTGAAAATAGTCGGATGAATATACTTCTTGATCCCACTGGTAACCCATCCAAGCAATATCTTCTTTGATGGCGTCTACATATTTCTGTTCTTCTTTTGCTGGATTCGTATCATCAAAACGAAGGTTGACCGGAGCTTGATATTTTTCGCCCAGTCCAAAGCTAATTCCTATAGCTTTGGTGTGTCCAATATGTAAATAACCATTTGGCTCAGGCGGAAAACGAAAACGTAGGTCTTCCTTTGACATTCCGTTCGTTAAATCTTCTTCTATGATGTGCTCAATAAAATTAAGAGCTGCTGGTTTTTCTGACATGTTTAGGATCAAATTTTATAATCAAATACCTTAACAGTAAATTAAGGATTTGTAACTTTACAAAAATAGTTGAAATGAGCACGATACGATTAAAAAATATTAAAATTTATGCTTTTCATGGTTGTTTACTAGAAGAAGGGCAGATTGGTTCTGATTATTTAGTAAACCTTTCAGTTAGAGGAAATTTAAATAAAGCTATTAAAAGTGACGAATTAAAAGATACTATTGACTATGTGGTCTTACAAAAGATTGTAGTGGAAGAAATGGAAATTCGATCCAAATTGTTAGAACACGTAGGGCAACGTATTATTGATAGGATATTTATTAAAGCACCGTTAGTAAATTACGTAAAAGTAACAGTAGCAAAAGTGAACCCACCTATAGGTGGTGATGTAGCAGAGGTGAGTGTAACTTTGAGCGCTAAAAGATAAGTTAGTTTTTAATTGAAAAAATTGAACTTTATAGTATATTTGCCTACTAATAACTAAGGCGTCGTGGCCGAGTGGCTAGGCCGGGCTCTGCAAAAGCTCTTACAGCGGTTCGAATCCGCTCGACGCCTCTAAAAAGCTTCAGAATTCTCTGAAGTTTTTTTTATTTAGTATATGTGTTTTCATAAGCGGTTGGTCAATTTGAAGCTATTTTTTTTATTCTAAGCCTTTGTTGGTTTTAGGAATATACTCCAATCCTTCTTGAATATTATCTGGGAAAACTCCTTGTATTAACAATAAAACTCCAAAACCAATAATTAAAATACTTACCAATTTTTTTGTTTTTATAATAAAACGCGGTGTTAAGTTGCTTTTTAGTTTTTTTGCTAAAATAATTTTTAACAAGTCAGTTATGAATAATGTAATAATTACAGTGGCTAAGAAGAATAATACTCCGTTTTTATGAGTGGTTACGGCTTGTGCAATAATAATCGTTGCAATCCATCCTGCTAATACTCCAAAATTTACAAAGTTTAATAAAAACCCTTTTAGAAAAAGACCTCCATGGTTTTTTTTTGTAGCGACCGAATAATGTTCCCTAACAATTTTTATAAAGGATTTAGAAGTGCGTATATATGATATCGAGCCAAAAGCGATTAATATCATACCACCAAATACTAATAATGCTGGATCGTCTTTTAGTTTATCTAATAACTTATTAGTTCCATAAAATGCAATAATAATAAAAACTACATCGGAAAATAAAGAGCCTAAATCAAAAAAGATAGCCGCCTTTATTCCTTTAGTGATACTAGTCTCTATAAGAGTAAAAAAAACTGGACCTATAGCAAAGGCTAGTATAAATCCATAAAAAGCAGCATATAATAAACCATCAAACATACGTTTGTAAAAATACAAAATCATTACGTAATGATTGGTGAAAGAAAAACCAACGGTTAATTAGTTATGAATTCTTTTTTATGCCCTAACATTTTAAAATCTAGTTGTTTTTTTACTAAATCTGCATTTTTGACTTGTACATAAACTTCATCTCCGAGCTGATAACTATTTTTGGTTCGGGCACCAACAGCTGCAAATTCTTCTTTATAGAAAGTATAATGATCATCTTTCATATCTTGTAGTCTGATCATTCCTTCACATTTATTAGAAATAATTTCAACATAAATTCCCCAATCGGTCACACCAGAAATTACACCTAGAAAGTTTTGATCTTGATGATCAAACATATATTTTACTTGCATGTATTTAATACTAGCTCGTTCAGCTTGGGCTGCTAAACCTTCCATTTCACTACTGTGTCTACATTTTTCTTCAAATTGATCTTTATTTGCGCTATTTTCTTTATTTAAATAGAATTGCAAAAGTCGGTGGACCATAACATCTGGATAACGCCTAATAGGTGAGGTAAAATGTGTATAATAATCAAAAGCTAATCCGTAGTGACCAATATTTTCTGTAGTATAAACCGCCTTACTCATAGAGCGTATTGCAAGTGTATCTACTAAGTTTTGTTCTTTTTTACCTTGAACGTCTTTTAATAAATTATTTAAAGAGTTAGAAGTTGTTTTTCGATCTCTAGTATCTATTTTATATCCAAATTGTCTAATAATATTTTGTAAAGCCGCAATTTTCTCATCATCAGGTTCATCATGAACCCTGTAAATAAATGTTTTTTTTATGCTTTGTTTTCCTATAAATTCAGCAACACTTCTATTTGCTAATAACATAAATTCTTCTATTAATTTATTAGCATCTTTACTTTCTTTAAAATAAACTCCTTCTGGATTATTGTCTTTATCTAGGTGGAATTTTACCTCTACTTTATCAAAAGAAATAGCTCCTTGTTTCATTCTTTTTCTTCTTAATATTTTAGCTAATTCATCTAATTTTAAAATAGCTTTAGAAATTTCGTTCTGTACTTTATATGTTTTTCCAGTAATAGAAATATCAGAGGGAATATTTATAGGCTTTATTTCATTTATTTTTTCTTTTTCAATAATAAATTGAGCTTCTTCATAAGCAAAACGTGCGTCACTATAAGTAACTGTTCTTCCAAACCATTGATCAATAATTACAGCTTTATTATTTATTTTAAATACCGCTGAAAAAGTAAACTTTTCTTCGTTTGGTCTTAAAGAACAAGCGTTATTTGATAATACTTCAGGAAGCATTGGTACTACTCTATCTACAAGATAAACTGAAGTTGCACGCTCGTAGGCTTCATCGTCTAGTATAGTTCCTGGTATTAAGTAATGAGAAACATCAGCTATATGGATACCTATTTCATAAGTACCATCTTTTAAATCCTTAAAAGACAAAGCATCATCAAAATCTTTAGCATCTTTTGGATCGATTGTAAAAGTTAAGTCACCGCGCATATCACGGCGTTTTTTTATTTCTTCTTCTTTTATTGTGGTATCTATATTATTAGCATAATCTTCTACTTCTTTATCAAATTCGTACGGTAAACCAAATTGTGCTAAAATAGAATGTATTTCAGTATTATGCTCTCCTGGTTTTCCTAGTGTTTTAATTACTTTACCATAAGGTGATCCTGCCTTTTCAGGCCAACTTTCAATTTCTACTAGTACTTTATCACCATTTTTAGCATTGTTTATATTTTCTTTAGATACAAATATGTCAGTATACATTTTTATATCCTGACATTCAACAAAAGCGAATCGTTCTTGAATTTTAATTACTCCAACAAAGTCTGTTTTCTTTCTTTCTAAAATCTTAGTAATTTCCCCCTCTGGTTTTCCACCTCTATTTCTTTTAAAAATATAAACTTCAACAGTATCACCATGTAAAGCATGGTTTATATTTTTTTGATTAACAAAAATATCTTCCTCTAAATCGTCTATTACAATATAAGCTTGTCCTCTGGAAGTTACATCTGCTATACCAGTGTAATAATTTTTTGAAGCTTTTATTATATATTTTCCTCTGGATGATTCTTCTATTTTTTCTTCAGACTGAAGTTTTTTTAATTTTTTAATTAATAAATTTCTAGTACTAGTATCTCTAATACCTAAAATAGAAGCTATTTGTTTATAATTTATTGGTTTTGCATTTTGTTTTCTTAATGCAGTTAGTATACTTTGGGTAAGATTTGAATTGCTTGATTTCTTTCTACTCTTTTTTCTTCTCGACATTTTTAAATTTTAATAATGGTAAATGTAAGGTTTATAATTTTATAGGGATATTAATAAATGATTATCTTAGTATTGTTAAAACTTTAATGAATTGAAAGATTTTGTAACAATAGCTCGATTTACGTATCCAAGTGAGTATGCTGTTCTTAAATTATTATTAGAACGCTCTCATATTAATTTTATTTTTTTAAACGAAACAGCTATTAACGTTATGCCATTTCATTCTAATGCTTTTGGAGGAATTAGACTTCAGGTACATCAAAAGGATAAAGAGAGAGCAATTCAAATAATTAAAGAATTAAATAACACTTCTAAATTAGAAATCGTTTAATATTTATAATAATTTCACTTATTAACAATTACAATATATACTATTATTTTATTTAATTAATTTTAAAAAGAAATGGTTTATATTATAGGGTGTTAATATGTAGAATAACTTTTTTGTAATTTATTTTTATATTTAATTAATTAATTTTATTATCAATATATAAACATATATAAAACATTTTTATTTACTGAAAACTAGATAAATAGTGTTTATAATTAACAACTGTTAATAGTATTATAAGTAAGTTATTATTAATAAATTATTTATTAATAAAAGTTAAAAAAAGCTATAAATAAATAAATAACTTGTTTAAACTTAGTGATTATTTTAATTGGAAAATCTTTAAAAAAAAACTAATAGAATAAATTTAAATAGTATCAAAAATTATTTTTAATAAATATATAAACAGAAGTTAACAGTTTATTAAAAAACATATATACAAAGTATGGTGCTCTTTTATATTTTATTAAATTTATACGATGTATTTATTTATTAATAATAAAATTAATTTTTATGAAAATAGCTATTGGAAATGATCATGCTGGACCTGCTTATAAGGAAGCTATAGTAAATTTCCTAAATTCTAAAAAAATTACAATTTTTAATTATGGTACTGACACTAACGAAAGTGTTGATTACCCAGATTTTATTCACCCTGTTGCAAGTGATGTTGTTAGTAGTAAGGTAGATTTCGGTATCATTATTTGTGGCTCTGGTAATGGAGCTGCTATGACTGCTAATAAATATCAAGAAGTAAGAGCGGCACTTTGTTGGACAAAAGAAATTGCAGAATTAGCCAGATTACATAATAATGCTAATATATTAAGCATTCCAGCACGATATACTAGTATACCACAAGCAATTGCCATGGTTAAAATTTTTATAAATACAAACTTTGAAGGTGGTAGACATCAAAAAAGAGTGGATAAAATTAGTTGTCTTTAATTATAATATTTAAATGAAGGTAAGTTTTAAAACTTTTTCAGAATTAACAACTAAAGAATTATATCAAATTTTACAATTACGTTCCGAAGTTTTTGTGGTGGAGCAAAATTGTGTTTACCAAGATATTGATGGAAAAGATAAAAAAGCGATTCACATTATCGGAGTTGTTAAAAATAAAATAGTTGCTTATACCCGTTGTTTTAAGCCTGGTGATTATTTTAAAGAAGCTTCAATAGGAAGAGTTGTTGTAAAAAAAAATGAAAGGAAATTAAAAAGAGGTAATCAAATTATGATTCATTCTATTAAAACAATTGAAAAACTTTTTCAAACTAAAACTATCATAATATCTGCGCAGTCACACTTAATATCTTTTTACAATAATCTTGGTTTTTATAGTGTTGGAAACGAATATTTAGAAGATGGAATACCGCATATAGAAATGATAAAAAACTAATTACTTATTTTTTTGGAATAGATTTAATTTCATTCTTATTAAAAGGAACTTTTAACTGAAAAATAAAATTTTCATCATCTGTGTGGTTTGAAGAGTCTAAACCATATTTTATTTTTTTTGGATCTTCATATGTAAAAGTACCGAATAATCTATCCCAAATAGAGAGAACATTCCCAAAATTACTATCTGTCCAAGGTTGTTGATAATGATGATGAAACTTATGCATATTTGGAGATACGATGAAGTAACTCAACCCTTTATCCAACCAAAGAGGTAATGAGATATCTGCATGATTAAAATAAGTGAAAGGAATAGTTATCATCCTATAAAAAAAATAAAAAGACACCGGCATTCCCATAATGATAACCACTAACAATGCCATACACTCGCGTATTAAAAAATCAAAAGGATGATGTCTTGTTCCTGTGGTTACATCAACATTTTTATCTGTGTGGTGTACTAAATGTAATCGCCACATCCACCTTACTTTATGTAATAAAAAATGAATAAAATATTGAGAGGTAAAATCAAGAATTATAATAGATAAAACTACCTTTTTCCAAAGATCAGTATCCAGTATATTAAGAATACCAAACTCCGTTTTTTTTAACCAGATATCTATAAAAGTTAAGAAAATTCCAAAAAATGAATTAATTAAAATAACAAATATCAATAACAATAAATTTGTTTTTGCATGCTTCCATTTATTAAAATTACTTTTATAAAAAGAATAATATCCTTCAATAATCCAGAAAAATATAAGAAAAAAAAGAATCCAAGCTCCTTTAATCCAAGTTGATAAATGCTCAAAATACGCTAAAAATTCTTCCATATTCTATTTTAATATTTTCTGGTACCTCGATTCGTTTTTAAGAACAGAAACCGCTTCTATTATTTCAGGACTATGGTTTAAATGGTACTTATGCATACCTTCCCGATAGAAATATCGTTTTAATATTTCATCGCTTATTAAAGTTTTAATTTCTTCTTTCTTTTCAGTCAAGGCTTTTTCTTTTGCTTTGTCTACCGCAGTCATTAATTGCTGGTAACTTGAAGAAACTTCTTTTTCTAAATATTCACTTTCTGCTTTACGTAAAGCAACAGAAAATAATTTTTCAGATTCTGTTTCGTATTCAAAATCGTTGTTTTTTAAAAAACTTAAGAAGTCTTGAAAATCAGTTTCAGAAAATTTAAAGTTTTTCCAATCTTTTAATTCATTTGAATAATAATAGGTTGTAGCATAATCAAAAATCGCTTGATCTTTGAGTAAAGCCGTTGTAATTGGACTGAATTTCCCAGATTCTAATTCGATATCAGGCATAATGCCACCCCCATCATAAACTGTTCTTCCGCCTTTTGTTTGAAACGAATTATATTCTTTGGAATCAACCCGAACAGGATCGCCATTTTCATCACGATTCCAATAATCCAATGCTTGTATACATCGTCCGCTTGGTGTATAATATCTAGAAATTGTTACTTTTAATTGAGTTCCGTAGGTAAGTTTCTTAGGACGCTGTACCAAGCCTTTTCCAAAACTACGCGCCCCAATTACGACTGCTCTATCTAAATCTTGTAAACCACCAGAAACAATTTCACTTGCGGATGCACTGCGTCCGTTAACCAATACTACTAAGGGAATTTCGGTATCAAATGCAGGCTTCTGAGTTTTATAGGTTTTGTTGTACTTTTTAATAGCCGATTTTGTGGTTACAATAGGTTCGCCTTTTGGCACAAATAAATTCACGATATTTACAGCCTCTGTTAATAATCCGCCAGGATTACCTCTCAAATCTAATATTAGTTTTGTTGCACCTTGACTTTTTAAGTCTGTTAGGGCTGCCTTTGTTTCTTTAGTAGTTTTTTTATTAAATTTAGATAAGACAATATAACCTATATCGTCACCTATCAACTGATAAAAAGTAACCGCATGTACATCAATTGCTCCTCTTATTAAAGAAGTTTCTTCTTTTTTTCCCTGACGTAAATAAGTGAGATTTACTTTTGTATCTGCCATTCCCTTTAATAACTCGCTTGAATCTCCTTCATGTTCTTTTATATTAATATCATTAATAGTGATTATTTCATCTCCTGCTTTTAATCCAGCAATATCTGCTGGAAATCCTTTAAAAGGTTCAATGATAACCATCTTGTTATCTTTATTTCTTACAGTAGCTCCGATTCCTGTATACATACCAGAATTGTTAATACGAGCGTCTTCTACTTCTTGTTCGTTCCAATAAACCGTATAAGGATCTAAATCTTCCAACATCCCTTTTATGGCTTTATTCATTAAATCTGAAGGGGTGGTTTCATCCACATAATTCATATTTAACTCTTTAAAAAGCGTTGTGAATATTTCAATTTGCTTAGCGATTTCAAAAAAATCTTTTTTAAAACTTACCGTCGCAAGTAAAATGCCTAAAGCAAGAAAAGGAATAAGAATGTTCTTTTTCATTTTTTCATTTTTTTAAGTACATTAATAAACGATTTATCAATGGCGGTATAAGCTGAATTTTCTTTTCCAATATATAAAAAGAACAACAAATACTTAAAATCACCATCATTTTTTAACAAATGTTTTTGATGACGATATACCTCTCTTAGTTGTCTTTTTATACGATTTCGGGTCACAGCTTTTTTAAAATTGTGTTTTGGAACTGAAAATGCTGCCTTTGTTTTATGGCTACTTTCTATTGGAAGATAAAACAACTTTATAGGATATTTAATAACAGTGTTACCCTCTGCAAAAAGAAGCTTAATAGCTTTTTTACTCTTAAGTTTTTCAGATTTTGGAAAACTAAAATTCATGTTGGTAAATGTATGAAATAAGGGAGAGTATCAGTAATAAATTAGAAGCCAATATCTAAATCTGCCCGAACTCTACTTACAGTTTCTTTGGTGTATTAGTGCTGTAAGACAACTTTTCAACAACTATTTTAGATTATAAGTATTATTTTCAAGATTAATATCCGCCATTAAGCCAGAGTCGTCAATTACAATACTTTTAATTCTCTTATCTTTTTTTAGAACAAAGGAGTAGTTTGGGTAAGCCCAAGCCCAGTCTGGCAAAACAGTCCAACTTTCATCAAGTCGCGGGTTTGGCTTATTGGTTCGCATCATTTGTAATGGAATGTAAAAGTTACCCGTCGTACCGTCTTCATAAGTCACTTTAAGATCTATTGGCATAGGCATTAAACCAATTCTTTCAATAGTTACAATCGTCTTTTCTTTTTCAGAAACGATATTCTTGATGCCGTAATCTATAGTATTAGTTGTCTGTGTCCAGTCTGTTAAATACCAATCTAGTTCTGCGCCTGACACTTTTTCCGCAACTCTTATAAAATCGTTAGGTGTTGGGTGTTTAAAAGCCCAATCTTTATAATATCGCAACAGTGTTTTGTTTAAATTATCTTTACCTATTACATATTCAAGTTGGGAAAGAAAAACAGCACCTTTGCTATATGCCGCAATACTGTATCCAGTATTGGTGGTATAACGATCTGCTTGAGTAGACTGGGGTTGCTCTTTACCGCTAGTAGCAATATAACTGTATCCTCTGTATGAGTTTGAATTTGGATTGTCTTTTCCTTCTTTCATTATTTCATTCATAGCTAGGTTAGAAATGTAGGAGGTAAACCCCTCATCCATCCACTCGTGTTTACTCTCGTTTGTAGCTAATAAAAACTGAAACCACGTGTGAGCTAATTCATGAGCTGTAACACCGATTAAACTTTCTAGCTTCCTTTTACCGGTAATTAAAGTACACATAGCGTATTCCATACCCCCATCACCACCTTGAATAACAGAATACTGTTTATAAGGATAATCACCAATGTGTTTATTAAAATAAGATAATAGTTGTGCTGTTTTTTCTTGTAGATTTTTCCAATTTTCAATAATCTCAGGGTCGTTTTTATAGTAGAAGTTTAAGATAACCCCGTTAGGACCCTTATAAGTGTCGTGGATAAAATTTTTATCCGCCGCCCAAGCAAAGTCATGAACATTTGGCGCTTTAAAATGCCAAGTTCTGGTGTTTCCCTTAGTTTTTTTCCCTAAGCCTTTTTTATCACTATTTTGAAGATACCCAGTGCCACCTATAATATAGTTTTCGTCAAGTTTTATACGCACATCGTAATCTCCCCAGACACTGTGAAATTCACGCGCTATGTATGGTATCGCATGCCAACCTTCAAAATCATATTCTGCTATTTTAGGAAACCACTGTGTCATAGAATATGCGATACCTTCTGCGTTATTTCTTCCCGACCGCCTTATTTGAACTGGTATCTGCGCGTCCCAGTCCATTGTAAACACAGTTGACCTGTTAGGTAAAATAGGAGTATTTAATTCAACTTCTAATATAGTTCCAGCAATTTCAAAAGACAAAAGAACCCCATCTTGTGTTAATCGTTGAGGTTTTATAAAACCAATTTCTGAGGGTAATAATTTAGAAATACGATCCCCAACTCTTTTGTCTGAATCTTCAATATTCCTTGAACGAACATCCATTTCGCTTCCAGGCTGAAAAGCATTAAAGTATAAATGATAAAACACCCGATATAAAGTATCGGGTGAGTTGTTAGTGTAAGTTAGCTCTTGAACACCTTTATATTGGTGGGTTTCAACATCTAAATCTATTGCTATTTTATAGTCTGCTTTTTGTTGCCAGTAAGACGTGTTGTTTTGGGAAAACACCACACCAAATACTATTAAAAAAATAAAATTTAAAACTAACTTCATGTAATTACAGTTTGCTTGCTAAAATTAGCGCGTTGTATAAATTTACTGTTTTTCCAGATTTAGAGATAGTAGTAAACGGTCGCATATTAGATTCATCTCCACCAACGATTACTGAGGCAGAAACACTTAATCCACTGTCCATTAGCACTCGTTTTACTTGTTTAGCGGATAGTTTTGGATAACAAGAGCGAACCATGGCTGCTACTCCCGCAACGTTTGGTGATGCCATTGATGTTCCTTGTAAATACTCATAAGTATCTAGTGGAGTTGTCGACCAAATCTTTACACCAGGAGAAAATAAATCAACATTTGCTACTCCATAATTTGAAAAAGTAGCAACCATCTCTTTTCCATACTTATAATTTAAAGCCCCAATTGTGATAAAATTATCACTAATCTCTTCACCTTTTACTATTTCATCGTTGGGGTAACTCACTACAACATCTAAATCATTTGCGTCGTTTCCTGCTGCATTAACGATTAATACATCTTTTTTTGCAGCATATTTAATAGCATCCCAAACCCACTCTGGGTTTTGTGAAAACGCTTTACCAAAACTAGTGTTGATTACCTTTGCTCCATTATCAGCAGCATAACGGATTGCCAACGCCACATCTTTATCATACTCATCTCCATCCGGTACGGCTCTTAATGCCATAATTTCAACATTTTGAGCCACTCCATCCATTCCAATATTATTACCTCTTTGTGCTGCAATAATTCCAGCTACGTGAGTTCCGTGTTTTGCATCTTCTTTTTTTGGATCTGGCCCATCAACATCATTATTACCATAAACGTTATCGTTAATATCGTAAGGATTGTCCTTTAGAACAGCTCTAAAATCGGTATCCATTGTGAAGTGATTTTCTAATCGGCCCTGAAAGTACTGAACCCCTCCATTAAGACGTTCTTTAAATTCCGGAATAGTACCTCCATAAGAAAGCATTTGAGAAAGAATACCAATGTTTTTTTGATCTTCTCCTGTCGGATCTGAAATAGCAGCTAAATCCTCAGCGTTGTAATCCTCTTTTCCTACTTTTTTTGAAATAGCATCATGGGATACCGTTACTTGATTAAGCATCTGGCTATACCTATCAAAGTTCGCTTTTATTTCTTTGTGCTCTCTATTATACTCTGATTTTGCACTCTCGTAAAGGTCAAAAATATCTTTTTCGCTTTCCTCAATATCAGCGCTGCTTTTTCCATCAAAAACAGCATTATATCTTTTTATAATACGAACAAATTCAAGATTTTCACCAACAATATCACCTAAAAAGTTCCATCCATGAACGTCATCTATATATCCGTTTTTATCGTCGTCAATACCGTTGTTTGGAATTTCGTTCGTATTCGTCCAAATTACGTTTTTTAAATCCTCATGCTCAATATCAACTCCACTATCAATTACAGCAACGATTACTTTTGTTCCTTTAAGATTTGGAATTAATTCCGCATAAGCTCTATCAACACTCATGCCAGGTATGGTATCAGAGGCTAAATCAGTGTAGCTCCAACTTTTAAGTTGGGCATCTTCAATTTTAGTTGTTTTAGCTGTTTTTTCGTTTGTATTTTTCAAAAGAGCCGCATTAATAGGCCTTACAGTACTTCCACAACTTGTTAATAATATAGTTGTTGTAGCTGCGAATAAAAGTGGTTTTAATATTTTCATTGTTATTTAATTAAAAAATTCGTTAATCGTAAAACACTCGTCGAGACGAACTCCTCTGTCGGTATGTTTTACAGTAATAATTGGATTATGAGCATCATGCTCTAGAAATAAATAGTAATTATTATTTGCTGCCAAATTTAGAAATTTTTCTTTTTCTGGCATAGTTAATAAAGGTCTTGTGTCATATCCCATTACAAAAGGCAGGGGTAAATGTCCTGCGGTTGGCAATAAATCTGCCATAAAGACCACCTTTTTTCCTTTATAATTAATATGTGGAATCATTTGTTTCTCGGTATGACCGTCTGCAAAAAAAATATCAAAATTCATTTTTTTTGACTCTAAAAAATCACCATCATAGCTCTCAACAAAATTTAATTGCCCGCTTTCTTGTATCGGTATTATATTTTCGACTAGAAAAGATGCTTTTTCTCGACGATTTGGTTTTGTAGCCCAATCCCAGTGATTGGTATTACTCCAATAAGTTGCGTTTTTAAAGGAAGGTTCATAACCTGTTTTATTTTTATTCCACTGTATGGCACCACCACAATGATCAAAATGGAGGTGAGACAAAAACACATCTGTAATATCATCTTTATGGAAACCTTTGTTGTTTAATGAAGACTCTAACTTATGCTCTCCCCAGGGATAGTAATATCCAAAAAACTTATCACTTTGTTTATTACCCATACCCGTATCTATTAAGGTAAGCCTATTGCCATCCTCAATTAATAGACAGCGAGCAGCAATATCTATCATATTATTATTATCAGCTGGGTTCGTTTTAGACCAAATTGACTTAGGAACCACGCCAAACATAGCTCCGCCATCTAATTTAAAATTACCTGCTTCGATAGGGTGTAATTCCATAGGCGAACAAAGGTAATTAAACATATGAATTAGGACAAAAACTTAAGACATTATTAAGATTCAACAATAATTAGTATTTTTCGAAAAAATTAGTATTAATGATTGAATTAGGCGGAATCATAATTTTAGGAATTTTAGCTCAATGGTTTGCATGGAAATTGAAGATTCCAGCAATATTACCCTTATTGTTAATAGGTTTGCTAGTAGGTCCAATCTCAGCTGAATTTTTATCATCTGATGGAACAAAATGGATTGAACCAATTTGGAACGGAGAAGAAGGATTGTTCGCAGGTAAAAACTTATACTATTTTATTTCTCTTTCAATTAGTATTATTCTTTTTGAAGGAGGTTTAACTCTAAAATTTAAAGAAATAAAAAATGTAGGTCCCCTTGTAATTACCAAACTTATTACCTTAGGATCTTTAGTAACATTTTTTGGTGCTGCTGTTGGTGCTCATTTTATATTTTCTTTGAGCTGGGAGATGTCTTTTTTGTTTTCTTCATTAATAATAGTTACCGGTCCCACTGTGATTACACCGATACTAAGAAACATACCATTAAGAAAAGATATTTCCGCTATTCTAAAATGGGAAGGAATTTTAATAGACCCAATTGGAGCTTTGGTCGCGGTACTGGTTTTTGAGTTTATAAGTGTTGGTGCAGGCCAAGAGTATACTAAAACCGCATTGGTTGAGTTTGGTAAAATTGTTTTATTTGGTTCCACTTTTGGATTTACTTTTGCACACGCATTAAATTTTACCATAAACAAAAAATGGATTCCACATTATTTGTTAAACGTAGTTTCTTTAGCTAGTGTTTTAGGGGTGTTTATTTTGTCGGATACCTTTGCCCACGAGTCTGGTCTTCTGGCGGTAGTTATCATGGGTATGGTACTTGGAAATTCTAAGTCTAGTTATTTAAAGGATCTATTATACTTTAAAGAATCTCTAAGCGTCCTTTTAATATCAATATTATTCATATTGCTTTCTGCAAACATAAACTTTAAAGATTTGATGCTCATTTACAACTGGGAAACTATAATTTTATTTGCCGTTGTTGTTTTTATTATTCGTCCCGCAGCAGTACTTTTAAGTACTTATAATTCTACGCTATCATTAAAAGAGAAAATATTTATTAGTTGGGTTGGTCCTAGAGGAATTGTTGCTGCAGGAATCGCATCTTTGTTTGGCATCACACTAGTTAATAAAGGCGTGAAAGATTCTGAGTTTATTACTCCGCTGGTTTTTATGATAGTAATGGGAACTGTTTTGTTAAATGCAACAACAGCAAGATTTATCGCTAAATCTCTAGGGGTTTTCTTAAAAAAATCTAACGGAATATTAATTATTGGAGCGTCTGAAGTTTCGCAACTAATCGCAAGATACCTTAAAGATAATAATCGTCACGTAGTCTTAATAGATTCTAACCAAACGAATATAGCAAACGCCCTAAATCTAGGTTTAGACGCTTTGACTGTTGATATATATTCAGATACATTAAAAGATAATATTGAATTAAACGATATCGGTTACTTAATGGCCTTGACAGGAAGCGCCGATATTAATAAAATTGCTATCGAAAAATTTAAAGATGATTTTGGAGAAAATGGATCTTTTCGTCTGATAACTAGAGAAGAAAAAAGCGATCCAACTAATAATCCAAAAGAAGGCTTGTTTTCTCATACCGATGATTTTGCACTTTTAACAAATGCCGCTAAAACATATCCCCTAATTAATGAGGTAAAAGTAAATGACCACCAACACTTTAAACTTCTTATCAATCAAATTATTAATGATAAAAATATGATTCCACTATTTTTAAAAACCAAAAAAGGGGATCTTACCATTATTTCATCTCACAGTTTAGAGAATCAAAAGGCTGAAAAAGATTTTACATTGGTATACCTAGGAAACCCCGTGTTATTAAAAAAACAATAGTTTTACAACAATAAAAAGAAACTCTTATTAAGAATATTCGGGTTACAATTCTTCAGGAGCCAGCTCTAAATACAAGCCCTCTAACTCTTTCGTTAGGGATATTTGACAACCCAACCTACTATTCTCTTTAACATTAAACGCTTCAGATAACATAGCTTCTTCTTCTTCTCCTTTTTCAGGAATAGTGTGTTTAGAATGAACATAGCATTGACAAGAGGCACACATAGCCATGCCACCACAAACCCCAATAGTACCCTCTGGAGCTAACTCATAAGACCGCACAATTTCCATAATATTCATAGCCATATCTGTTGGTGCTAAAATTTTATGAATATGCCCATCTCGATCCTTTATAGTGATGTTAATGTCTGACATAATTAATCATTATGATTGAGCGACTGAATGACGGGTTTTTTGGCTTCCTTTCTAGTGCCGTCAAAACCATCAATACCACTTACTGTAGTGTATCTAAAAATATTTTTTTTACCAGGGTTTATTATTTTAAACGCAGATTGACACATTAATGTTGCTTCGTGAAATCCACACAAAATAAGTTTTAATTTTCCAGGATAGGTATTGATATCGCCAATTGCAAATATACCAGGAACGTTTGTTTGATAATCAAAGGTATCTACCTTTATAGCATTTTTTTCAATTTCTAATCCCCAATCAGCAATAGGTCCAAGTCTTGGCGATAAACCAAAAAGTGGAATAAAGTGATCTAAGTCAATATTGGTGTCGACTTTATTTTTTGTGATGACAATTCTCTCTAATTTTTCTTTTCCAATAAGTTGAGTAATCTCAGCTGGAGTAATGATATTTATTTTTTTTTGTTTTTTTAATTCTCTCGCTTTCTCAAGAGAATCTAAAGCCCCTCTAAATTCATTTCTTCGATGGACAAGTGTAACTTCTTTTGCAATATCCGCTAAATAAATACTCCAATCAAGAGCTGAATCACCCCCCCCGGCAATAACAATACGCTTGTTTTTATACAAAGCAGGATCCTTAATAATATATTCCACACCTTTACCTTCGTAAAAATTTAAGTTGTCCAAACCGGGCTTTCTAGGTTCAAAACTTCCTAAACCTCCAGCAATAGCAATCACGGGTGCTTGATGTTTTGTTCCGCTACTTGTTACAACCACAAACATTCCGTTTTCATCTTTGGAAATTTTTTCTGCACGCTCTCCAAGAGTAAATCCAGGCTCAAATTGCTTACATTGTTCCAATAAGTTATTGGTTAGATCTCCAGCAAGAATTTCTGGAAAACCAGGAATGTCATAGATGGGTTTTTTTGGATAAATTTCGGAACACTGTCCTCCAGCTTGAGGAAGCGCGTCTATAAGGTGGCATTTAAGCTTTAGTAAACCTGCTTCAAACACTGTAAACAAACCTGTTGGTCCAGCTCCAATGATTAAGATATCCGTTTTTATCATGTTAATGTTTTTTCAAAATTGAAACCGCAAAATTACAAACCTTTTATCTTTTTTCTTGATTTTGAAGATTTTTTCTAATAGAAGTAAGCTTATTTCAAGTCAAAAGTATTGAGTTTTTTAATTACCAGGAGTATTTTATAATAATTTTATGAAAATACATCCTTTATAATACGGAGATAAATTTTAGTTTTGTTCTTTTAAAAATTGAGTTGTGGCTATTAAAATTACAGATGAGTGTATTAATTGTGATGCTTGTGTTGCAGAATGTCCAAATAATGCAATTTATGAACCAGATCAGGAGTGGTCTTTTTCAGACGAAACAATTTTAACAGGATTAATCACCTTGCCTGATGGTTCTAAGGCAGATGCTGAGGCACAAAATGAACCGGGTTCTGACGAATTTTATTATATTGTGACCGATAAATGTACAGAATGCAAAGGTTTTCATGAAGAGCCTCAATGTGCAGCTGTTTGTCCTGTTGATTGCTGTGTGCCTGATGAAAAAAATATAGAATCAGAAGCCGCCTTGCTCAGTAAAAAAACTTGGATGCACGGAGATTAAATCCCTTTCTCACTTTAATCATTTAACTTAAGTACCGCCATAAAAGCTTCCTGAGGTATTTCTACATTTCCTACCTGACGCATTCGTTTTTTTCCTTTTTTCTGTTTTTCAAGTAGTTTACGCTTACGAGAAATATCACCACCATAACATTTTGCAGTAACATCCTTACGGAGCGCTTTTACTGTTTCTCTTGAAATAATTTTTGCTCCAATTGCTGCTTGAATTGGAATATCAAATTGTTGTCTTGGGATTAGTTGGCGAAGCTTTTCACACATTTTTTTCCCTACATCATAAGCATTATCTTGATGTAGTAAAGCAGATAAAGCGTCTACCGGATTACCATTTAATAACACATCTACCTTTACTAATTTAGAAACTCGCATTCCTATTGGATGATAATCAAAAGAAGCATATCCTTTTGATACAGTCTTTAAACGATCATAAAAATCGAAAACAATTTCAGCTAGAGGCATATCAAAAGATAACTCAACCCTTTCAGGAGTTAAATAGGTTTGATTGGTAATCTGCCCGCGTTTGCCAATACATAGCGACATAACTGGGCCAACAAAATCCGATTTTGTGATAATTGAAGCTTTTATATAAGGCTCTTCAACCCTGTTTAAACTGGATGGTTCCGGTAAATCGGAAGGATTATTTACCAACAGTATTTCGTCAGGTTCTTTATTGGTATAAGCATAATAAGAAACGTTAGGAACAGTTGTAATTACTGTCATTCCGAATTCTCGCTCTAAACGCTCTTGAATAATTTCTAGATGAAGCATTCCTAAAAAGCCACAGCGAAAACCAAAACCAAGCGCAGCTGAACTCTCTGGCTGAAAAACCAAGGAAGCATCGTTAAGTTGAAGCTTTTCCATGGAATTTCTTAACTCCTCGTAATCATCTGTATCTACAGGATAGATCCCCGCAAACACCATTGGTTTAACATCTTCGAAACCATCAATACTATTTTTAGTTGGATTTTTAAAATCGGTAATAGTATCACCCACTTTTACTTCTTTAGCTTCTTTAATCCCTGTGATTAAGTAACCCACATCTCCAGCTTTTACGCTGCTTTTTATTTCTTGTTTTAATTTAAGAGCCCCAACCTCATCGGCATAATAGTCATTATTGGTTGCCATAAATTTAATATGCTGGCCCTTTTTAATTTCTCCGTTCAATATCCTGAAATAGGTTTCAACCCCCCTAAAAGGATTGTAAACAGAGTCAAATATTAGAGCTTGTAATGGCTCGTTTACATCTCCTTGTGGAGCTGGTATTCTTTCAATAATAGCCTCTAAAATATCCTCAATACCAATACCTGTTTTAGCACTTGCTGGAATTACTTCTTCTGCATCACAACCCAAGAGTCCAACTATATCATCAGTTACCACTTCTGGATTTGCAGATGGTAAATCAACTTTGTTTAACACAGGGATAATTTCTAGATCATTCTCAAGCGCTAAATACAAATTAGATATCGTTTGAGCCTGAATACTTTGAGCAGCATCAACTACCAACAAGGCTCCTTCGCAAGCCGCAATTGACCTGGAAACCTCGTAAGAAAAGTCGACATGCCCAGGAGTATCTATTAAATTTAAAACATACGTCTCTCCTTTATAAGCGTATTCCATTTGTATAGCGTGACTTTTAATGGTAATACCCCGTTCTCGCTCCAAATCCATACTGTCCAACAATTGGTTTTGTTTTTCGCGTGCAGTAACTGCTCCAGTGCTGTCCAAAAGACGATCAGCTAGGGTACTTTTACCATGATCAATATGGGCAATAATGCAAAAATTACGTATGTTTTTCATAAAAAAATACTACTCTTATTGAGTTTGCAAATATAGAATAAAAGGAACCAATTTACAGTGCTTAATTAAAAACCGTTTTAAAAAACTAGTTAAAATGATTGTCAATACGATAATTACAAAAAACTAGCTTATGCGGATTATTAAAATTTAAATAATTACTCTTAAGCACAGACGTATACAGATAGCCATTAATTTACTTATTTTTGCAAACATATGGTAAAAATAGACACTATAGAACTAGGAGATTTTCCGTTGTTACTCGCTCCTATGGAAGATGTAAGCGACCCTCCATTCCGAGCATTATGCAAAGAACAAGGTGCCGATGTGGTTTATACGGAGTTTATATCGTCTGAGGGTTTGATTCGCGACGCTGCAAAAAGCGTTATGAAACTTGATATTTATGAAAAAGAACGACCTGTTGGAATTCAAATTTTTGGCGCAAATTTAGAGTCAATGCTCCGAAGTATCGAAATAGTGGAAGCTTCGAATCCAGATATTATTGATATTAACTTTGGTTGTCCGGTAAAAAAAGTTGTTTCTAAAGGAGCGGGTGCTGGAATATTAAAAGATATTGATTTAATGGTTTCTTTAACTAAAGCAATGGTTGAACACACTTCTTTGCCAATAACAGTTAAAACGCGTTTGGGTTGGGATGAAGAAACTATAAAAATTGTAGAGGTAGCCGAAAGATTACAAGATGTAGGCTGCAAAGCGATAGCTATTCACGGAAGAACAAGAAAACAAATGTATAAGGGAGCCGCTGATTGGGCTCCTATTGCAGCGGTAAAAAACAATCCGAGAATGCACATACCCGTTTTCGGAAATGGCGATGTTAATACTCCAGAACGTGCCAAAGAAATGAGAGATTCATTTGGTCTTGACGGCGCAATGATTGGTAGAGCGAGTATTGGCAACCCTTGGTTTTTTAGAGAGGTACAACATTATTTAAAAACAGGTAAAAAATTATTAAATCCTACGATGTCCGAACGTATCGAAGCTGCAAGAAGACATTTACAAATGGCGATTGATTGGAAAGGCGAAAAATTAGGTGTTTTTGAAACAAGAAGGCATTACACAAATTATTTTAGAGGAATACCTCATTTTAAGGAATATAGAATGAAAATGGTCACTAGTGATGATTCCATTGATGTTTTTAATGTAATTGACGAAGTAGCTTTAAAGTTTAAGGACTATCAGTTTGACTAAGCAATTAACTTTTTTGTAACTCGAGTTGCTGCAATTTTTGAAGCCATACCACCCAAAAAAAGGATCGTTACCAACACAATTACGACATTTATTAATTCAAGTTTTACCGGATAAGGCATGTTTGGAGCTATAGACACAAAACCAAATTTTTGTTGAAAAAAGATTACTGCTATTCCAAAGAAAAGACCCACCAATAAGCCTGTAGACGTCATTAATAATCCATTGTAAAAAAATATTCTTCTAACTTCTTTTAGCGTTAGCCCCAATGAAACCAGTGTTTTAATATTATTTCGTTTATCGATAATGATCATTATTATAGTTCCAGTGATATTAAATATGGCAATTGCAGCGATTAAACTTACAAATATGTAAACAAATAAATTTTCGATATTTAACATTTTATATAAACCGTCGTTCTGCTGAATTCTATTTTTAACAGTAACACTATTATTGAAAATTGATTTAATCTCTGATCGCACAAAATCTTCGTTGGCATTCGAAGAAAGCTTGATTTCTATCGATGTTACCTCATTTTTTTTCAAAGCCAATAAAGACCCAGCATACTCAATATCAGAGAAAACATATTCGCTATCCAACTCTTCATTTACACTGTACATACCTGATGCAACAGCTTTTCTTTTGGTAAAAGCATCCGAGGGATTTAAAATTTGTCCGGTTCCGGGTTTAGGAACATAAATTTCAAGTAAATTACCATAGTCTAAGACTCCCAAAGAAAGTTTCTGCGAAATTCCCAAACCAACGACAACTTCGTCGCGATTAGGAACCAACCAATCGTTTAAAAACAAAATACTATCAATAGGGATTACATTTTTAAAATTTTGGTCTACCCCTTTAATTTTAGCTACATGATTTTTACCTCGATATTGAATAAAAATTCTTTCCTCTATTGTTTTTGTGTAAGCTTCTACTCCTTTAATTTCTGACAGTCTATTTTCCAAATCCTCTGGAAATAAGATGGTTTTACCTTGGTAAGAGTAAACTTTTAGATCAGCATCAAACATATTGGTAAACTGAAGGCTAAACTCTCTTAGACCAGAAAACCCAGAAAGAACAATAAACAAAGCAATAGATCCAACCGCAGCAGCAGTAACTGCAATTCTAGCAATAATGTTAATCGCATTTTTGCTGCTTTTTGAAAATAAATATCGCTTCGCAATGTAGAAAGGAAAATTCAATTATATTTTTTTTCGTTTGTCCAGTAAATTAGTGTCTATAATGGGGTTTTCTTTTCCCTGAACCGCATCCTCTAGCTTGTTGATGTACTCTAAAGAATCATCATTATAGAAAGCCAAATCAGGCATTTTACGTAATTGATGTTTCGTTTTTTGTGCTATTTGATGCTTGATTTTTGGCTTTAACTCGTTCAGTTCCTTTACAATATCGTCTGATTTTTCTGCTGGAAAAACACTGGTATACACTTTTGACAAGGACAAATCTGTTGTAACGGTCACTTTGGTCACCGAAATAATAATACCTAACTGACCAGATTCGTGTAACATTTTTTGTAATACGACTGCCAGATCGTTTTGTAAAACACCCGCAATCTTCTTTTGTCTATTCGTTTCATTCATCCTGCAAAAATACCACAATTAAAAAAAAGAAACTTTAATTAAGTAAACAGAAGCTATGTATGGCAATTAGAATTCTTATTTTTGTCTAATAATAGATAAGGAATCATGAAAAAAATAGAACATATTGGGATCGCAGTAAGGAGCCTTAAAGATTCAAATAAAGTTTATGAAAGCTTGTTGGGAAGCCCTCCCTATAAAATGGAGGAAGTAAAAAGCGAAGGAGTTCGTACTTCTTTTTTTAAGATTGGCGAAAGTAAAGTAGAGCTTTTAGAGGCGAGTAATCCAGAAAGTACTATTTCAAAATTTATAGATAAAAGAGGAGAAGGCATGCACCACATTGCTTTTTTAGTTGATGATATTGAATCCGAGATTTTAAGATTAAAAAGAGAAGGTTTTGTCGTATTGAATGAAACACCAAAAAAAGGAGCCGATAATAAATGGGTTACTTTCCTGCACCCTAAAACCACAAGTGGGGTTTTGATTGAATTATGCCAAGAGATAAAATAATAAAAAAATAGCTTGCCAAATATATAAAGAGTTATAAATTTGCAAAACAAAGTCGGTCCCATAGCTCAGCTGGTTAGAGCACCTGACTCATAATCAGGGGGTCCATGGTTCGAGCCCATGTGGGACCACAAAAAAGAGAAAGCCTTACAGAAATGTAAGGCTTTTTTATTGTTTTAAATATTTATAATTTTTTTGGCTATGTTTTTAATTCAAATCACTTACTAACACTTCCCACTCATTAAATTGTCCGCCATTATCAACTCCGCTTTCACCATATATAATATACATTTTACCATTAAGAATACACATTTGATGAATCGTTTCAAAACCACTTGTATTGTTCAAATTGGTGCTTAATTCTTGATAGGTGTTATCTAAAGTGTTATAAACACCTACAGTTGGATTGTTGGAGACAACTTCATTGTTTTCGTCTTTAGTATAAATTTGACCAGCTACATAAATAAAATTTTGAAATTTTTCAACAAAGGCAATATCAATGGCTTGTTCTATTTGAAAAGTTTCGACATTTAAAGGATTATTTGTGTTTATTTTATATGCTGTCGTTGAAGATGGTGATGCGGAAGGCGGATATGTAATCGTACCGCCAAACACGTATAAATTATCATTTACTATTGTTCCATCGGCACCAAATTTAAACTCTGGTAACGATGAAAAGTCTGATAGTGAGTTAGTTTCAATATTCCAACTGAATATTTTTTCAGCTTCAATATTATTTAAATCTCCTCCAATTATATACACATTGTCATTTAGTGTTGTTGTACCAAATCTAGTTAGCGTTTTCCCGTGAGAAACACTTGTTGGATCACCTCCGCTTAAATCCAATGTGTATGCAGTTATATATTGTCCGCCAATTACTAGTAGCTGACTTTCTATTACATGTATGCGTTTTGTTGCATAATCACCTGAATCAAATAGAGTTTCTGTAATGTTATTCGTATCTAAATTAAATTTTAAAATTCTATCAGAGTAGCCTAACTCATCCTCTCTGGTAGCAATAAAAATACTATTATCTGCAAAAGAACCAGTCATTCCTGCTCTCGCAATTCCGCTTATAGCATTACTTTCGAAAGTAAATGCAGTAGAAAAACTTAGTCCTGATTGAGGGATGGCGGTCATAAAACTAATTTCGTTACCATAAAACTCACCAAAAACATTGGTTAAAAAAGTTCTTGTATAATAAGTAGTATTTGGCTCAAGGTTTTCTAATGTGGTATTTATAACGGTACCATTTACATTTACCTTATTATTCGCTGTAGTAGGCTGTGTATTAGTTGCATATACAAACCCTTGCTCTGTGTTATTTGGGTTGTCACAATTCTCAGAAACAATATTTATCACTCCATTCAAAGTGGCTGTTGTTTCTGTTACATTAGTAGCTGCATCTGTAACTAGCGTTGGACTGTAAACACAAGGATTACCCTCATCATCACTACAAGCGATGATGAGTATCGTTAAAAATAAATACGTTAGTTTTTTCATAATACTGGATATTAAAATTTAGTTGCCTCAAATATACTATTTACAAACTATATTATTGATACATAGTTGATACTTTTATAGGGCGGAATAAAAAAGTAAATATTAGCTATATGAAAGAGAGAGGGGCTATTATAGGGATAATGATCTACTAGATTTATCAATTACCTCTTTTTGCAACATTCAGTCAATTTATAAGTACTTAACAGATCTAAATCTTGTAAAACTTCCCTTTTTATAATTAAAATGAACCCATTAAATCATTAATTTACAATTATTTACATAAAAAATACTTGTTTATTAAATAAAAAGACTACTTTTGTTTCATAAAATGGACAAATTGGTAAACAAGATTAAAGACACTTTCACCATTCAGGATTTAGAAATCTTGACAGGAATAAAGGCACACACCATTCGAATATGGGAGAAGCGGTATGAACTTTTAAATCCGACACGTCTCAACAGAAATGTTAGAACCTATGCTCTTTCCGATTTACAAAAAATATTAAATGTTAGCCTTCTATATAAAAGTGGTTATAAAATATCAAAAATATCTAAACTATCTGATAATCAAATAGCTGATGAAACAAAAGCCTTTGCTTTAAGTGATTTTTCTAACACTTATGAAATTAATTCTTTGATTATTTGTATGTATACTTTTGATCAAAATTTATTTCATGAAATTTACGATCAGCAAAGTGAAAAAATAACTTTTAGAGAGATATTTACCAAAACTTACATTCCATTACTAACTCATCTAGGCTTACTTTGGCAAACTGATTCTATTAAACCTGCACACGAACATTTTGTGTCTAATTTAATCTATCAAAAAATAGCACTTAATATCGCTAAGATTCCAGTCAATAAAAAATCAAATAACCCTATAAACGTATTGTTTTTACCCTACGGCGAAATCCACGAGTTAGGTCTTCTGTTTTTAAATTATTACCTTAAACTAGTAGGTGAAGAAGTAATTTATCTGGGGAAAAGTATTCCATTTGACAATTTATTTTATTTGAATTCTCAAATAAAAAACATTACTTGGATCACCTATTTTATGATCGACAAAACCGTTGAGGAGAAGGATGAGTTTATTTTAAACGTTGCGAAACTACTAGAACACACCAAGAATAAGTGTATTATAGTAGGAAACATCTGGGATGAGTATAAAAAGGCAAATACCAACAGCCAAATTATTTTTAAATCTAAGTTAGAAGAATTAGTATCGGTCAACGAAGTTAAACTCTCCGTTATTTAAACAACATTCAGCTCTTGCGAATTACTTAAGGATGAATTTTTCATCCTTTTTTTTATCTAATATATTATAAAACAGCAACTTAATTGACTTTTTTTATTTTATATTCTTTCTGCAGACATAAAAATGTTTAACAAAACGTTAAATTTGTTTAACAAAATGTTTTTTTGTTAGATATTTGTGAAAACTTAAAAAACTAAAACTATGAAAAAGTTAATCATTACTATGTTGTTGTTTGCTATGACAACAACCATTACCGCTCAAACAGCAAGAGTACAAGTTATTCACAATTCAGCAGACGCTGCAGCAGAATTTGTAGACGTTTATCTAAATGACGCCTTATTAATTCCTAATTTTGAATTTAGAACTGCATCTCCCTTTATAGATGCCCCTGCTGGTGAAGAAATCGAATTGTCAGTAGCCCCACCAAATAGTTCTGGCGTTGAAGAAGCAATTTACACCGCCCCAGTTACCTTAACAGAAGGAGAAACGTATGTGGTAGTTGCAGACGGAATTGTTAGTGGTTCAGGATACAATCCTCCACAAGATTTCGGTTTACAAATCTATCCATTAGGAAGAGAAGCTGCTTCAGATCCAGCAAATACCGATGTATTAGTACACCACGGTTCAACAGATGCACCCGCTGTAGATGTTGTTGAGACGGGAGTTGGTGCAGGAACTATTGTTGATGATTTAGCCTACACTGAATTTCAAGGATATTTGGAACTTCCTACGGCCGATTACACTTTACAAATTAATACAGCTGATGGGTCTACAGGTGTTGTATCTTATGCAGCTCCTTTAGCAACTCTTGGGTTAGATGGTGCTGCTTTTGTAGCGGTAGCTAGTGGATTTTTAGATCCAACACAAAATTCAGATGGTCCAGCTTTTGGTGTTTTTGTTGCATTACCTACAGGTGGAGCTATGATTGCATTACCAAGTGCTGACCTAGCAACAGCAAGAGTACAAGTTATACATAACTCTGCAGATGCTGCTGCTGAATCAGTAGATGTATATTTAAACGAAAATTTATTGATACCAAATTTTGCTTTCAGAACAGCATCTCCATTCGTTGATGCTCCAGCTGGTATTGAGATTGAGTTATCAGTAGCACCACCAAACAGTACAGGAGTAGAAGAGGCAATCTACACTGCAGCTGTAACTTTAGCTTCAAACGAAACATATATTGTGGTTGCAGATGGTATTGTTAGTGGTTCAGGGTACAACCCACCACAACCATTTGGTTTACAGGTTTATGGAATGGGTAGAGAATCTGCTACAGATCCCGCAAACACGGATGTGTTAGTACACCACGGATCAACAGATGCACCAACTGTAGACGTTGTTGAGACAGGAGTTGGCGCAGGAACAATTGTAGATGATATTTCATACACTGAATTCCAAGGATATTTGGAACTACCTACAGCTGATTACACTTTACAAATTAATACAGCAGACGGCTCTACAGGAGTTGTAGCTTATGCGGCGCCATTAGCAACACTTGCATTAGATGGTGCGGCTTTAGTAGCGGTAGCTAGTGGATTTTTAGATCCATCACAAAATTCAGACGGCCCAGCATTTGGTGTTTATGTAGCACTTCCAGCGGGAGGAGAATTAGTAGCGCTACCATCAGCAACCCTAGGAGTAGAAGATTTTGATACCAATACTTTTGTGATGTATCCGAATCCAACAGCTAGTGAGTTAAATTTTGAATATCCAACATTAGATTCCAACGTATTTAATGTAATTATCACTGACATGCAAGGGAGAACAGTAGTAACCAATACAATTAACGCGTCCAATCAGAGTATGGACGTAACTAGTTTATCAAGTGGTTTATACCAAGTATTAATTATGGATGGAAACGATTTAGTTGGAACTAAGAAATTACTAAAAAAATAATCATAAACAAAAACTTAAAAATACAAAGAATTGTTGTTAGGTTTTGATTGAAGCCCCTCATTGAAAGCAATTTCTAGAGGGGTTTTTTTAATAAATTAATTATCTATATTTGAAACATGAGTAAAACTATAAACATCCTGGGTTCTGGATTTTCATCTTTAGCAGCGTCTTGTTATTTAGCAAAGGCAGGTCACAAAGTAACTGTTTTTGAAAAAAACACTCAAATAGGAGGAAGGGCAAGGCAATATAAAAAAGATGGATTTTTGTTTGATATGGGGCCAACATGGTACTGGATGCCAGATGTTTTTGAACGCTTTTTTAACGACTTTAATAAAAAACCATCGGATTATTATCAATTAGAAAAATTAAATCCTGCATATGAGGTTTATTTTGGTATTGGCGATTCGGCAGTTATACCAGACAATCTAGATGAAATTTATTCTTTATTTGAGAAAGAAGAGAAAGGATCTTCTTTGCATTTAAAAAAATTCTTGAAGCAAGCAAAAAACAATTACGATGTCGCAGTGAAAGATCTCGTTTATAGACCAGGTGTATCCCCCTTAGAATTAATCACTCCAAAAACAATAAACAAGTTAAACCAGTTGTTTTTTGATATTCGTAGCCAAATACAAAAAAGGTTTAACAATCCACGACTCATTAAAATTTTAGAGTTCCCTGTATTATTTCTTGGCGCTAAACCCGGAAACACTCCTGCCATGTATAATTTTATGAACTGGGCAGATTTTGGTTTAGGCACTTGGCACCCAATTGGAGGTATGTTTGAGGTAATAAAAGCGATGGAATCCTTAGCTAAAGAGCTAGGCGTTACTTTTAAAACTAATGCTAATGTTGAAAAACTTAAGGTAGTGAACGACAGCGTTGAGCGTATTGTTGTAAACGGAGAGTCTCAAAATAGTGCCGACGTCGTGCTAAGTGGAGCAGATTATCACCATACTGAAACATTATTAGACGCTCAATACAGGCAATATTCTGAAGCATATTGGAATAAGAAAACGTTTGCACCATCTTCTTTACTTTTTTACGTAGGGTTTAATAAAAAACTCAAGAATGTTTCTCATCATACCTTATTTTTTGATGAAGAATTTGACTCGCACGCGGAGTATATATACGACACACCTTCTTGGCCTAAAGACCCGCTTTTCTACGCGAGCTTTCCAAGTATTTCTGATAATGCTTTTGCACCAAAAGAAAAAGAAGCCGCCACTTTTTTAATACCTATAGCTTCAGGAATAGAAGATACTGAGGTCCACAGAGAAAAATATTTTAATATTATCATCGATCGATTAGAAAAATTAACCAATCAAAAATTAAAAGACGAGGTATTGTTTGTAAAATCCTATTGCATCAACGATTTTATTGAGGATTATAACTCTTATAAAGGCAATGCTTACGGGCTAGCAAACATACTTACACAAACAGCATTTTTAAGACCAAAGATTAAAAGTAAGAAAGTAAAAAATTTGTATTTTACAGGACAATTAACAGTACCTGGACCTGGTGTGCCACCCGCATTAATATCAGGAAAAATAGCAGCGGAATCCATATTAAAACATTTTAAATCATGAACCAACTTTAAAACAACCCCAAGATGAAACAACTATTTGACAGTATCTCCAGTGAAAGCTCAAAGATTATTACGAAAAAGTATAGCACTTCCTTTTCAATAGCAGTCAATTTACTATCTCCTAATATTCGTGAAGCTATATACAATATATATGGTTTTGTTAGAGTTGCAGATGAAATAGTAGATAGTTTCGAAGAGTATCCTAAGGAAGAATTACTAGATAGATTTGAACAAGAATATAGATATTCTCTTAAAGTTGGCATAAGCACTAATCCCGTTATTAATGCATTTCAGGGGACCGTATCAAAATACAATATTGACTACGCTCTTGTAGAATCCTTTTTAAAAAGCATGAGAACAGATTTAGAAAAACAAAATTATAACAATCAGAAAGAAATAGACGATTATATTTATGGTTCAGCTGATGTAGTTGGACTAATGTGTTTAAAAGTTTTTGTTCAAGGTGACGACGAGAAGTACAATAACTTAAAAGAGGCTGCTATGAAATTAGGTTCTGCATTTCAAAAAGTAAATTTTTTAAGAGACTTAAATGAAGATTTTGAAAACTTAAATCGATCGTATTTTCCTAATATCAACCCTAATAATTTCACAGAGGCCGATAAATCTAGAGTCTTACTTGAGATAAATAACGACTTTGAAGAAGCTTATAAGGGTATTGTAAAGTTGCCTAAGGAGGCAAAGCTTGCTGTTTATGTTGCTTACAAATATTACTTTAATTTGTTACATAAGATAGAAAGGACTCCTTCAAAAACACTAAAAGAAAAACGAATACGAGTTTCCAACCCAAAAAAAATGGCGCTTTTGGTAGAATCGTATTTTAATTTTAAACTTAATTTAGTCTAAACAGCTTTAAAAATACAACTAATAAAAAATGACAATTACACATTATATACTGATAACTATCGTCACTTATGCGGGCATGGAAGGAGTTACTTGGTTCGTCCATAAATACGTAATGCACGGTTTTTTATGGGTGCTTCATGAAGACCATCACCAGCCAAGATATCAGCATGTTTTCGAGAAAAATGATGCTTTTTTTGTGATTGGTGCCATTCCAAGTATTGCGCTGTTTTATTTTGGTGTTCATCCAGAATTAAATTATAAGTTTTTCATTGGTTTAGGAATTTTATTTTATGGGATTACTTATTTTATGGTTCACGATGTATTAATACATCAAAGGTTTAAATGGTTCAAAAACACAAAAAACAGTTATTTAATTGGTCTACGAAAGGCACATAAAATACATCACAAACACTTAGGAAAAGAAGATGGCGAATGTTTTGGGATGCTAAATGTTCCAAAAAAATATTTTAAGAAACCTTTTTCAGTTAAATGACACCGCTCTATTTCTATATTCTTCTTTTTTCTATAGCTGTTCCTCTACTTTATACCTTATTTTTCAAGGACTTTATAAAACATTGGAAGTATTTCACCATTTCAACAGTATTAGTAGCTGTATTTTTTTTGATATGGGATTTTTATTTTACAGCAATTGGTGTTTGGTCATTTAATTATGATTACTGTTTAGGAATTGAATTACTTGGGATGCCCCTCGAAGAATGGCTGTTCTTTTTAATAATTCCCTTTTGTAGTTTGTTTATACATTATTGTGCTATCACCGTAAATCCAAATTTCAAATTCAATAAAAAGGCTTCATTTTACCTTACCATAACCCTTATCGTTTTAGTTTTTACCGTTGCCATTACTAACAGTACCAAGTATTATACTGCAGTAAATTTCTTTGTTTTAGCGATGGTGTTATCTCTAGGCTTGTTGTTTTTTAGAACTTATCTTCAAGAATTCTATGCGAGTTTTATTGTTATTTTGATACCCTTTTTTATCGTCAACGGTATTTTAACAGGCTCTTTTATTGAGACCCCTATTGTTAGTTACAATGATTTAGAAAATCTAGACATTCGACTTTTTACGATTCCAGTGGAAGACATTGGCTATGCTTTTTCAATGCTGTTTGGAAATCTTATGATTTTCGAAACCTTAAAAAAAAGATTCCTTAAAACAACTTAAAATGTCTCTATCTATTAAAAGTCATTCTAATATTTATACGTTAAAATCGGAAGTTACTTTACCGATGTCAACTTCAAAAGCTTGGGATTTTTTTAGCTCTCCAAATAATCTTTCAAAAATCACACCTGCAGAGATGAATTTTTTAATCACTTCGGGGCCTCCAAAAAAAGCATATGCCGGACAAATTATAAGCTATAAGGTAAACGTGTTAAAGTATTTTCGATTGAATTGGGTAACCGAAATAACTCAGGTAGAATTTGAACAATCCTTTATAGACGAACAACGATTTGGACCCTATAAAATGTGGCATCATGAGCATTTGTTTGAGCCTGTTGATGCTAATAACTGTAAAATGACCGATATTGTCAGTTATAAATTACCCTATGGGCTACTCGGCAAGCTAGGTCACAAGCTTTTTATAAAAAAACAGTTGATGTCCATTTTCGAGTACCGAACACAGCAAATTAAAAGCCTTGAAATCTCCTAAAATACTATAACCAATTACTTTAGAGTAAACACACAACAGCTAAATACAAAAATATTAATACCCCTGAGTGAGTCGTTTAATATATTTGCCAACCACATCAAATTCCAAATTTACGCGAGTACCAACATTAAATTCTTTAAAATTAGTATGATTGATGGTGTATGGAATAATAGCAACAGTAAACTCATTTTTTTTAGAGTCCACTACCGTTAAGCTCACTCCGTTTACTGTGATAGACCCTTTTTCAATAGTTACATTACTATAATTGTCATCATACTTAAAGCTAAAATAGGTGCTTCCTTCTACTTCAGATACACGAGTACATATTCCAGTTTGATCTACATGCCCTTGAACCATATGACCGTCTAGACGTTGCTGTAATTTCATGGATCTCTCAAGGTTTACCAAGTCTCCTACTTTTAAGTCTCCAATATTCGATTTGTCTAGCGTTTCCTTTATAGCGGTAACCACATAGTTATCCTTATTAATTTTAACAACGGTTAAGCAAACACCGTTATGGGCGAGACTTTGATCTATTTTTAATTCTTGGGTTATAGAACTTTTTACTTCAATATGAATATTGGTTCCCTCTTTTGTTAGGGAAATAATTTCTCCCATTGATTCAATTATTCCTGTAAACATAATTACATTTAGTTACATTTGTAAAACAAAAATAATGATAAAAAAAGGGATCTAGGTTAAATGAATAAGCAAAATAAAATAGTAGTCGGAATTTCTATTGGAGACTTAAATGGTATTGGTAGCGAAGTAGTTTTAAAAACATTGCAGGACCCAAGAATTCTTGACTTTTTCACACCAGTAATATTTGCTTCTCTTGAAACCATGAATTTCTTTAAAGATCACTATCATTTAGAGTGTAACCTATTTGGGATTGATAAATTAGAATCCATCAATCATAAAAAAATTAATGTTTTTAATACATGGGAAGAGTCTGTAACTATAAATTTTGGATCAGAGAATTCAAAGATAGGATCGTATGCAATAAAATCGTTAAGTGCATCGGTGGCAGCGTTAAAAAGTAATAAAATAGACGTATTGGTCACGGCTCCTATTAATAAATCTAATATTCAATCAGAAGATTTTAATTACCCAGGTCATACGGATTTTTTAAATAGAGAGTTAGAGGGCGAAAGTTTAATGTTGATGATTAAAGATTCATTGAGAGTTGGATTGTTAACAGACCACGTGGCGGTTAAAGATGTCTCTAAAAGAATAACCAAGGAATTAATAGAGAAAAAAATAAGGACTATAAAGGATAGCTTGATCAAAGATTTTGGTATTCGAAAACCAAAAATCGCAGTTTTAGGTATTAATCCTCATAATGGAGATCACGGAGTAATCGGGAGTGAAGACGACACTTTACTAAGACCAGTTTTACAAAACCTATTCAATGAAGGGACATTAGTTTACGGACCTTATGCGGCAGATAGTTTTTTTGGTTCAGGAAATTACGAGAGTTTCGACGCTATAATAGCATCTTATCACGATCAGGGTCTAGTACCATTTAAGACATTGTCATTTGGTAGCGGGGTAAATTATACTGCTGGTTTAAATAAAATTAGAACATCTCCAGATCACGGAACTGCTTTTGATATTGCTGGTAAAAACATAGCAGACAATACTTCATTTAAAGCAGCCCTTTTTAATGCAATTGAGATATTCAAAAAAAGAGAAGAGCACGAAACACTTTCTAATAATCCCTTAAAAACGTCAACTCATAAGAAGCCATTTTATAAGTAAAAAACAATAATTTGCTTCAAATTCTATTTTAGCAATTAAGAAAGGCTGCCAGCAAGCAATCCTAGAAATCTAGAATTTGCGGTAAGTAGATAAAAAAACAAGTAGTCTAAAAAATAGGAAGCATCAATAATTATTGAATTTTAAATCTAAATACTCGTAACAATATTTTATTTACGGCGTCTACTTAATTTGTAATATAATTATAACTTAAAAAAATAAAATTAAATGAAAACTACAATTGCAAAAATTGGAAGTGTACTATTTCTTTTTTTTGGTTTAGCAAACCAAGTAAATGCACAAGAAATTATGGGTGCATGGAAAGGTCAATTATCAGTACAAGGAATGGAAATCCCATTGGTATTTAATATAAAATCGTCAGAAGAGGGGATTTACACAACAACTATGGATAGTCCATCACAAGGTGCTACAGATATCCCTATGGATATAACAACATTTTCTGAAAACACACTAACTATTCAACTTAAACAAGCTGGAATAAAATATGTGGCAACACTAGAAGGGTCTACATTATCTGGAATATTTTATCAAAATGGAATGGAATTACCTATAACACTTAATAAAACGATTAAAACAAAACCTGGTAATACAGATTTACCATCTACAGAAGAGGAGTTAGAAAAATTAGCAAATTACAGCTCTTCAGATTACAAATATTCGGTTGAAGATTATTTCGCTAGGCCAAAAGCAGGTTCTTTTAGCTTTTCTCCAAATGGTAAGTATTTATCTTATAAAGAAAAAGATGAAAATAAGAAAAACCATGTATATGTAAAAAATGTTACTACTGATGAAGTAGTAAGAGTTATCGAAGAAAAAGAGGAGTTAATAAGAGGTTTTGGTTGGGCTAACGACGATAGATTGATATATGTAATGGACAAAGGAGGCAATGAAGATTACCATTTATTTGCCGTTGATGTTGATGGTCAAAACCAGAAAGAACTAACACCTTTTGAAGGTGTAAAAGTTAACATACTAAATAGCTTAAAAGAAGATAAGGATCATTTAATCATTTCAATGAACAAAAATAATCCTCAAATTTTTGAGCCATATAAAATAAACATTGTTACTGGTGAACTAAAGCAACTTTATAAAAATGAAGATGCTGCTAATCCAATTGATGGATATATTTTTGATAAAGAAGGAAATTTAAGAGGTTTTTCTAAATTAAGAGACGGAGTAAATATAGACATCTATTACGCCACAGATGGTGAGAATTACAACATTTTAAAAGAATTAAGCTGGAAAGATTCTTTTACAATTTCCTCATTTAATTATGCTACAGATTATGAGCATGACGCATACGTAACCTCTAATCTAGACAGTGATAAAACAAGAATTTATTTATATGATTTAAAGGAAAATAAGATTATAAGAACTTTATTTTCCAATAAAAATTATGATGTTTCAGGAATGTCTTTATCTAGAAATAGAGGTTATGAGTTAGATTATTTTGTTTACGAAGGTGAAAAAATGAACATTATACCAGTTAGTAAGTATTATAAAAAATTACACAAAAGAATCACTAAAAAATTCCCAGACTATAACTATTCAATTGCAGATAAAACTGATGATGAAAGTAAATATCTAATTTTTTTACAAAGTGATAAGTTATATGGTGTTTACTACTCTTACGATGCCAAAAGAAAAGAGTTTAAATTATTGTATAATTTAATGCCAAATCTCTTAGAAAAGGATATGGCAGAAATGCGCCCTATTACCTTTAAAAGTAGGGACGGTATAACATTACATGGGTATATAACTTTACCAAAAGAAGCTTTAAATGGCAGTAAAGTTCCTGTAATCGTAAACCCACATGGAGGTCCTCAAGGTATTAGAGACTCCTGGGGTTTTAATCCAGAAGCACAACTTTTTGCAAGTCGTGGATATGCTACGTTACAAGTAAACTTTAGAATTTCTGGAGGTTATGGAAGAGAATTTTTAGAATCTGGTTTCAAGCAAATAGGTAGAAAAGCTATGGATGATGTGGAAGATGGCTTAAAATATGTTGTAAAAACAGGTTGGGTAGACAATGATAATGCTGCTATTTATGGAGCAAGTCATGGGGGTTATGCTGTGCTTAGAGGTTTGACTAAAACTCCAGATTTATACGCATGTGGTGTAGATTATGTAGGCGTATCTAATTTATTTACATTTATGGAGAGTATGCCCGCTTATTGGAAGCCCTATTTAAAAATTATCAAAGAAATTTGGTACGATTTAGATATTCCTGAAGAAAAAGTAATTATGGATGAGGTTTCTCCTGTATATCATACAGATAAAATTACAAAACCATTATTTGTTGTACAAGGAGCAAACGACCCAAGAGTAAATATAGATGAGTCAGACCAAATTGTAAAATCTTTAAGAGCTAAAGGGGTAGATGTGCCTTACATGGTTAAGTATGATGAAGGACACGGATTTGGAAAAGAAGTAAATTCTATTGCACTTTACAAAGCAATGATGGGCTTTTATGCAAAACACCTAAAGAAAGATTTCGCAACTCCAATTAAAGATTAATTTCAACCTCTAAACTTTTATTGTAAAACCTCTTAAATAATTTTAAGAGGTTTTTATTTTAGTTGCATTGGCATGCAAATGAATAAACATTATTTTACACAAACAATACATTTGTACTATAATGTACTGCGTTATGTAACTGAGCTTTGGTTAAAAGCGAAAGTTATTACAAAAGCTTCTTCAAAAAAATTTATTTTAAAAGTTTCTACTACAATGTTAATGGAACACGTTTTATGCGATGATTTAGGAGGGAAGCATAATGTGTGTGGAATGGAAAAATTAAACGAAAAAGTGATATTTCAGAATTATCCACTAAAAATCTGTGTGAAAATCTGCTAAATAAATTATTATTCAACGATTTTAATTTTGTTAACAATATTTATTTGACAATTGAAGATAATTCATTGAAGCAACTATATTTCGCTTCAAATTTAATTTTGTTCTTAAGCGTAATGTGCTTTAAAAATTAAATACCAAAAAAGAATTCCTAAAATAGACATGCAGTATAATTATTTTTTTATCTTTGCAGCCGCGTTATTGAAAAGTTAAATGTGTTTAACAGCGGTGTGATTATGAAGCAATTGAAAGAATTTGTAATCCCTTTTATAGGGTTGAAATTAGGAGAGCACACGTTTGACTTTAAGATAACCAAAACGTTCTTTGAGTATTTTGAGTATGAAGATTTTAATAATTCAGACATTAATCTTGAAGTATTGCTGATTAAGAAAAACACCATGTTGGAGTTTACCCTAAGCTTTAAAGGCTGCGTAAATGTAAATTGTGATGTAACTAATGAGCCTTACGACCAAAACATTACAGGTTCTTTTCATTTTATTGTAAAATTTGGAGATGAATTTAATGATGAAAACGAAGAATTAATTACAATACCTCATGGAAGTTATGAATTTAATATTCAGCAGTACATCTATGAAACAATAGTTCTTGCGGTTCCAACAAAGAGAACTCACCCAGGAATCGAAGCTGGAACATTAAAATCTGATATTCTCAATAAACTAGAAGAATTACGTCCAACCGATGATGGCAACAAAACAGACGGGGAAGACGAAAATATAGACCCAAGATGGGACAAATTAAAAAATTTATTAACAGACAAATAAAAAAGTAATGGCACATCCAAAAAGAAAAATCTCAAAAACTAGAAGAGATAAAAGAAGAACTCATTACAAAGCGACAACGCCTCAAATAGCTACAGATCCAACAACTGGAGAGTCTCACTTATACCACAGGGCTCACTGGCATGAAGGAAAGCTATATTACCGTGGTCAAATTGTTATTGACTCTGTAGAAGAGGTAGCTTAGTATCTAAATACAGTATTAAATAAACGCTCACATAATGTGAGCGTTTTTTATTGTAATACTTTTTTTAATAAGATAAAAACTAAGCGTTTTTTTCTTGTTTTTGACTAATTTTTAGTAATTTTCGACCGATTTAGAGGAATTTTGCCTCTTTTTGATAAATTAATTCAAAAATATGAGTAAAATCACAGCAGCGATTACAGCTGTAGGAGGCTACGTCCCAGATTACGTTTTATCCAACGAAATTTTGGAAACTATGGTAGATACCAATGACGAGTGGATAACTGCTCGAACAGGTATAAAAGAACGTAGAATATTAAAAGATAAGGATAAGGGAACATCCTTCCTTGCCATTCAGGCCGCAAAGAATCTCCTCAAAAAAAATAACACCGACCCCAAGGAAATAGATATGATTGTCATGGCAACTGCAACACCGGATATGCCAGTTGCAGTGACCGGGTCTTATGTAGCAACTCAAATTGGAGCAGAAAATGCTTTTTCATACGATTTGATGGCTGCTTGTTCTAGTTTTTTATTCGGAATGTCAGTAGCAGCAAAATATATTGAATCGGGACGTTACAAAAAAGTACTTTTGATAGGAGCCGATAAAATGTCTTCTATAATTGATTATAAAGATCGCACAACGTGTATCATTTTTGGCGATGGAGCAGGAGCGGCACTTTTTGAACCTAATTATGAAGGTTTTGGTGTACAAGACGAACTTTTAAGGACAGATGGCTTAGGAAGAGAATCTTTAAAAATTGACGCTGGAGGATCTTTACTTCCAGCTTCTGCAGCAACCGTTGAAAATAACCAACATGTTGTTTTTCAAGACGGAAAAACAGTATTTAAATTTGCAGTAACAAGAATGGCGGATGTTTCTGAAAAAATATTAGAAAGAAATCAGTTAACTGGAGACGATATTCAATGGCTGGTACCTCATCAAGCAAATAACAGAATTATAGATGCAACTTCAAATAGAATGAAGTTAGCAGAAGAGAAGGTAATGAAAAATATTCATAAATATGGGAATACGACTTCAGCGACTTTACCTTTATGTCTTTGGGATTATGAGAAGAAACTAAAAAAAGGAGATAAATTAGTATTCGCCGCCTTTGGAGGTGGATTTACCTGGGGAGCCATGTATCTTACTTGGGCATATGACTCCTAATAAATAGAACAATTAAAACTGAAACCATGAATTTAAAAGAGATTCAAAATTTAATCAAGTTTGTAGCAAAATCTGGAGCTACAGAAGTAAAACTTGAAATGAATGATGTAAAGATTACAATTAAAACAGTTGATGAACAAACAAAAGCTGATACTACTTACATTCAACAAATGCCTGCTTTAGCACCTCAAGTTGCTTCTGCACCAGTGGCTGCACCTCAAGTTTCTTCTACACCTGCTGAAGCATCTTTAGAAACAGTAGAGGACACAAATTATATAACGGTAAAGTCACCAATAATTGGTACTTTTTACAGGAAATCATCACCAGATCAACCTGCTTTTGTAGAGGTTGGAGATACAATTAAAGAAGGGGATGTTTTGTGTATTATCGAGGCAATGAAGCTTTTCAACGAAATTGAAAGTGAGGTTTCTGGAAAAATTGTCAAGTTTTTAGTCGACGACGCAACACCGGTAGAGTTTGATCAACCATTGTTTTTGGTAGACCCATCTTAACTAATTAAATCTAAAAAAGTCAAAATTCAAATTCATTATTTTAAGGATATGTTTTTGACGCATTGAAATTTATTGAAATTATGTTTAAAAAAATATTAATTGCCAATAGAGGAGAAATAGCATTACGAGTAATTCGTACTTGCAGAGAAATGGGGATAAAATCTGTAGCAGTTTATTCCACTGCGGATGCCGAAAGTCTTCATGTTAGATTTGCTGATGAAGCTGTTTGTATTGGTCCTGCACCAAGTAACGAAAGTTATTTAAAAATACCCAATATAATAGCAGCAGCAGAAATTACAAACGCCGATGCGATTCATCCAGGATATGGTTTTCTCTCTGAAAATGCTAAGTTTTCTAAATTATGTGAAGAGCACAATATTAAGTTTATTGGTGCTTCTGAAGACATGATTAACCGGATGGGCGATAAAGCAATGGCTAAAACGACTATGATTGAGGCTGGGGTACCTTGCGTTCCAGGTAGTGAAGGTATCATTCCGGACTTTAAGACATGTGTAAAAGTAGCTAAAAATACAGGATATCCTGTGATGCTTAAAGCAAGTGCCGGTGGTGGTGGTAAAGGAATGAGAGCTGTTTGGAATGAAGAGGATCTTGAAAATGCTTGGAAATCTGCTAGAGCAGAAAGTAAAGCTGCTTTTGGGAATGATGATATGTACATGGAAAAACTTATTGAAGAGCCTCGCCATATCGAAATACAAATCATTGGTGATAGTAAAGGAAACGCGTGTCATTTAAGCGAAAGAGATTGCTCTATACAAAGACGTCATCAGAAGTTAACCGAAGAAACTCCAAGTCCGTTTATGACGGATAAACTCCGTGAAGAAATGGGACTAGCTGCCGTTAGAGCTGCTGAATATATAAAATATGAGGGAGCTGGAACAGTTGAGTTTTTAGTTGATAAGCACCGAAATTTTTATTTCATGGAAATGAATACTCGGATTCAAGTTGAACACCCAATTACAGAACAAGTCATTATTGATTTTGATTTAATAAGAGAACAAATAAAAGTAGCAGCGGGTATTCCTATTATGGGGGTAAACTATTTCCCAAAACTTCATTCTATTGAATGTCGTATAAATGCTGAAGATCCTTTTAATGATTTTAGACCTCACCCTGGAAAAATTACAGAACTACATTCTCCAGGAGGTCATGGAGTTCGATTAGATACGCATGTTTATGCAGGATATACAATTCCTCCAAATTATGATTCGATGATAGCTAAATTAATCACTACGGCACAAACACGTGAAGAAGCGATTAGTAAAATGCGAAGAGCGTTGGACGAGTTTGTTATAGAAGGAATCAAAACGACCATCCCTTTTCACAGACAATTGATGGACCATCCCGATTTCATAGAAGGCAATTTTACAACCGCCTTTATGGATAGCTTTGAAATGAGCGAAACAGAAGAGGAAGAATAATACGAAACTCCGAACTTAATGTTCGGAGTTTTTATTTAATAACAATACCAGTAAACAGATAATTAATGACTCCTCAAGAATTAAAATTTGAATTACAACAGCAGTGCAAAGATCTTA
>ERZ1048686.243-NODE-243-length-58282-cov-6.493276_pt1 | contig 58282 bp, 40 predicted proteins | sample MGYA00383099_ERZ1048686 | MGnify/ENA primary metagenome ERZ1048686 (study PRJEB29581, sample SAMEA5548369) | metagenome | biome: marine; feature: coastal; material: water | depth 25 m | study: Short-term variability in the microbial, nano- and picoplankton... | reverse complement strand
GGCTAATAATGTCGCCAAAAGGACGACGGAAACTGTTCGCTGTGACTGCTTCATGATGCAATAGGGGTCGCGCTACCTCATAAAAGTTAGCCCAACAATATTTATTCAATATATTCGGTTTTTAGTAGAGCTTCTCTTTTTGTCCAAAGTGATAGCCAATGCTGTAAATCACTCTCTATTCCCGCTTTTGAAACTTGGCAACCACAAGCATTTGCATGACCGCCGCCTGTTGGGTCCAGAGATGTAGCTAAACGCGATAAATCATATCGGTCTTGCCCGTTTTCAATGAATGAATTAGCATAGAAACTAGCAGATAGTGCTGGCCTTTCCGGATTATCTATTGTTCCATCTGCATAACCGTGAATAATACAACAAGCATCGGCATCCCCTCCAGCCCATGCAGTTACCAAGTAACCATTAGAACGAACGCCTTTTCCTTCCATCCGGCAAATCGCTAATCTATCCACGATAGTAGTATTCTCTTCTACAATTCTCTGCGCTAATATTCTGTCGGATTTGGCTTTATCAACATGCTTTGAAATGTTTTTGTCTAGCAGTATCTCTTTCAGCCGAACTCCAGTGGATAATAGATGTAACACATTTTGCAGATGTTCAGGGTGCTTTAGTGAAAGAGAACGTGATAACTGTAGTATTTTTCCATCAGCCAGAAAATCTTCCTTAGAGATTCCTCCCGAGTCAATATCATCTACAATTGGCATTATTTCATCAAGGTGGCTCAAATCAAGATATGGAGATACCAAATCGTATGCCAACCTTGCTGCACTTGGAGTTGCCTCCCAATGGCAAACTCCACCCTTGGCAGAAAATTTCTCCTCTTGGGTTTTTGTTGGACGGTTTGTCTGATGATGATCTAGATACCATCCGCAATTTTCATGGAAAGGTAAATCCACTATTGCCGTGGTCTCATCTATTTGTGAATCCATTGCTCCTAAGCGAATCAATGCTGCATGGGCAAAAATAACTTCTGCGTTTGGATTGACTGTCTTGAGAACTGCTGCCGCACATAATCCATCCAAATCGGAATCTGCAATGATACGTTTGAAATTCGGCAAACCTGCTCTTTCCATCACCCCTATGCCGCCCCCCATAATGTGATGTGCTGGCCACCATCAAGAATATGTTTCCCTAACTAAAAGCCGCAAGTGACTTCAACAAAGCCTCCTTACCTTTACACATGGAGACCTCTTGTGGCGTCGTTCTTGTTAATCTAGGGACAGTACTACTGCTCCAGTATCCGCAAGGACATTGGGATTTTCCCAAGGGACATGTGGAAGATTCGGATGCCGATCACTTTGAGACTACTCGGAGAGAATTATGTGAAGAAACGGGTATTGAAGATATTCAATTTATCGACAATTTTGTTCAAAGAAGTGAATACACCTACCGCCATAAAGGAAAGAAACACACCAAGCAAGTCTACTGGTATTTAGCCGAAACAGAAAGAATTTCCGTCACATTATCACATGAGCATCGTGGCCACATGTGGCTAGATTGGGACCAGGCAGAGGAACAATTAACACATGATGAAACAAGAAATATTTTGCAAAATGCACGCATTCATATGCGCTCTATTGGCAAAGAATAACTCAAATGTCATCAAAGTGGGAATCATTCTGTCTCATTTTGTTCAACATCTCAGAAATTCCAGATTCTGTTCCTCTTTTCCCCAAAGGTTGCCACATTGTCTCTTCACCGACCAATGTCTTTGAAATCCAACGGCTCATGATAAAGAGCCAATCTGAGAACCGATTAATGTAAATCAATGTGGTATTTCTTACTGCGTCTTCACCCTCGCAATCAATAAGTCTAACCATTGCTCTTTCCAACCTCCTAGTTACTGTTCTTGCCAGATGTAAAATTGCAATTGGCCCTTCACCTGTAGGTAGAATAAAACTGGACAATGGTTCCAAATCTAATAGCCACGCATCCATTTCATCTACTAAAATATCGGATTGCTGTTGTCCGATTAATGCCATGTTTTGGGGGATTTTCTGAGGGTCACAAGCCAACTCCGCTCCAATGTCAAACATCTCATTTTGTATTCTCTTCAATGCAGATGAAACTACTAATTGTACTCGATGAATTGCATTGCTACCACCACCGTCCTCATGCTGTGGTAATCGATTGATTTCCATTGCCACAATGCCGAGTACTGCATTCAATTCATCACAGCAACCAACGACTTCAAATCGCTGGTCAGACTTTCTTCTGCGTGAACCATCAACTAGTGAAGAACTACCATCATCTCCGCCACCGGTATAGACTCTTGTGATGCGAACCATAGCCCCGTCCTCAGCGCGACGAGGTCATGCTTCTATGAGTGGTTTGCGGGCGTTGAACCCTGCATCTACAGCATGATACCATTCAATATCTTCTTCGCCCATGGCCCAAGAAAATAACGAAAGTGATTCGTCTATTACGCCGTACCATTCCAATCTCCCTGGTTCTAAACAGGCAACCCTAGTACCAGTTGACTCTAACTTTTTGGCTGTATCCTGCCATTGTGAAACAAGCTTTGCCAAATATTCTGCAATCTCTATTACATGCTCATGCCCTGGAGTCAAGGTTTCAAGTAAGATTTCTAGTTCTTCACACAAATCATGGGCCTCATCATTCATTACTTGCAAGTTGATTAACAATTTTGAAACAAGGGGTAGAGATTCTCTGGCCTCCTCAATCGTCAGAATTGTCGCATCTTCAGGCAGATGGGCAAGCATGGGATCCGACTCTGATAAAAAGCAAACATCCATTGGACGACCAGAAAACTTTGGAGTATCTATAATCTCAGTCACAGTAGTTCCTTGTCTTGACACTCCTTCAAGTCATCGGTGACTTATGATGGAGATCTTGTGGTTTTCAAAGTGCGTCATTCAGTCAAACACCATGAATGAATTATTCCAATCAGACTATGTTGCGAGTAAAGCGAACCTACTTGCCAAGGCTTGGGACCATATTGGATGAATTGAGTTTCACTTTGTTCATTACTTTTGAGATTGAGATTACAGCGAGTAAGGCCCACATTACTAATTCAATTGTAATCAATAAATAATAGATTGGCCCCACTCCTCCAACCAATTCTAATGCATCATATGGCATTCCATAAAATCCCATATACAGTGCCTGGGACACTAAACTAGATGAAAACCAAACTAGAATTACGAACCAAAGCATCTTACCATGACTGTTTTGTTGATTAGTACCAAACATTTCTCTCTCATTTAGTAATTAGTCGTCAAACCTCTTAAGGGCTTCGCCTTCTTGTGTGAAAAAACACTCTATTATAGCAGTTTTTTACTTAATTCGGAGTAAATACTACAAATTAGGTAAGTTTCCGGCAAATTAAGGATTATTCTTCCTCATAAATTGTTGGGAGTGATTTTGCTGCTGCTGCATCAATTGATTTCAAACGATCATGGATTGCTTCAATCCATTCTCTAGCCACGGCTTTTTCACCTCCAACATCGACAAGTGAATCCAACCATTTGTCTGCTTCTTCCACATCTTGCATGAAGAGATAGATTCTGTGCAATGCCAAATATGCCATTGGATTGAGATGTTCTTCATCTGCATCCCATCCCTTTTCGAAACATGATATTGCCCCATGTGTACCATCTAATTGCCCGCGTTGAAGTGCGACCATTCCCGCTTGAGACCAAGCCAATGGCAAACGCCCGATTAACAAACCTCTAAACACAAGCCAGGTTTGAATTACTGCCAAAACGATGAGGGAAAAGAAACCTGCCCATTGCTCTGCCAATGACAATTCTGACCATGTTTGAATAATCAAGCCAGTCATTCCGACACAGAACATAAACCCAGACATAGGTGCTATGATCACTTCTCTTCGTGTTACCATCATGTGATGTACTCCTGCAACAATTCCAAACGCACCAAGTAAAGCAAGTGTGGCTAAATGTCCAGAAACAGATACTGGGTTTGGTGCTGATTGACCGACAAAAAATCCAATCGCGATTAGCAATGTTACTGTACCAAATCGCTTACTTGGCGTAGGGAATGGCTGTCTGCGACTTCCGAGAATAAGTAGCAATCCAATAATTGTCTCAAATGCGATTAAGAGCCAACGCATTTCCGATTCGTTAGTGAAAATCATCTTCTGCCCCAACTTAACCAAATGGTAGGTGTTTTTCACCCTATGCTTTGTGATATCCGCTACCTCGGTTTATCTCTGTAGCACGATATAATTGTTCGAGTAACAATACAGATGCTAATTCATGTGGAAAGGTCATCGACGATAATGAAAACCTAGCGATTTTTTGTGAACTACCGCCCTTTGGCCACCCATCAAATGGGCCGAGTGCGAGGTGTGTGTCATCTCCTTTCAGGGCCCATTTTTTGCATAATCCGGCCAATTCTAAAGAAGTGAATTGTTCTCCTCCTTCGTCCAATAAAATCAATGTCCCTTGCCTAGATTGTAATTGTTGTAAATAGTCATCAGCGCTCAATTTCTCACTATGTGTTTCAATTTTTATTGCCCGCGGTAATATTCTGTCACTATAATTTTGAATTAATGTGGACATGGATTTATCTTTGGTTTTACCATGGAGGTGTACAATAATTCTGCCCATGTACTCGCCAATATGTTTTCACACATTGCTTAATCGCATGATTTGACAGGATTTTAGACGATAAGTGGATGGAAGGTTTTTACACAAGTCCAGCAATTGCAGAATGGAGGGAAAGTGATGGGGTGGTGGCCGTTCTCAAAAAAACCCGCAAAACGCGTTATCAACGACCCTTTGTTGAAAGATAATCGCACTTGGATTAGCGAATTGCGTGATATTTGTGAAATGAATTTTGATTCACCCGAAGAAGCTCGTCGGCAAATTCGCCATAGCCAGGTTGAGTGGCGTAATAGTTGCGCAACAGGAAATCTAACTAAAGCCAATTTAGAAGGCCTTGAAAGCCGTGCTTTTCACCTCCTTACTTGCGATGATTCGCAGTGGATGCAGTGGCTGGATGACCTCGATTTCTGGAAAGCGGGCTGGAAACCTGTATCGGATGAAACAGACGAGGCTTGAAGAAGGAGAGCCATAGCCCCAAACACATGGGTAAGCCAACCGTCCATTTACTGTATACTTGTCCATTCAGTTGGAAAATACGCGGTTTGGTTGATTATATCGGCCTTGATGTAGACTACATTGGCATTAATGGCCTAAGGGCAAAGAAGGAACTTGCTTTTGTTGAAGATTGGAATAAAGTCCCAGTCTTAACCGATTCCGATGGTTCAATCCACTACGATTCAACTCCGATGATGTTCTATCTTGATGAAAAATACAACTCATCAAAATTAGCAACCACAGATGATGTTTCAAGACGTGATGAATGGTTGCAATGGGTTGATGCAAAAATGTCTAAGGCAACCATTCCTATCTTGTATGGTGGCTTGTTTTCAGCACTTCAAACAACCGTTCGCGTATCAAAATTGGAAAAGTTTGGCTTTATTTCAAGACGCTTGTACGCTTGGGCTGGATTTCCAATTATGTGGGGGATTGTCGCTCGTTCAAGAGTAAAGAAAGACGGGCGAACTCCAAAGCGATTATGGCACGATTTACTAACAGAGTTTACTTCATCTCATACCGGTGATTTCTTTTCAGGAGATTCTCCTGACCTCGTAGATTTTGCTGCCTTTGGATATATGCGTTCAATCTCTCCTTTCCCTCAATTTTCAAAACTTGAAGATCATGAGGCTGGAATGGCATGGTATAATCGAATGATGTCTTCAATTCAATGAGGTGAAAGTTTGACACAGATTGACCTGCTCGGACTTGAGTTTGAGAGAGTGGAATCTGATAAAATATTCATTGGCACTGATAAAGGTGGATGGGTATATTCTGGTCAAAGGCCGAGACATGAAGTTGAATGCCCAACTTTCTATATTCTCAAAAGCCCTCTTACAAGGAGTCAAGTTGCGACTATTCTAAATGGACCTGAACCAGATGAAGACCCCGATGGTTTGATGATAGGTATTGATGGTTCTGCATTAAGAGAAATTCTTTCACATGCAAATAATAACCTACAGAAAAGTGGCATTGAGGTTTTAGGCACTGATTTTGAATGGGAAGTGCGTTGTCCAAGTGAAGGTGAATGGCGAATTGCACATAAGAAAATATCTTTGAGGTATCCGGCGAAAAAGGTCGAGATTCTCGCGGATTCACCGGCATCAAACTATCGTGGAGCAATGATGGATGGTAGCCCTAGAAAGACTACAGGAATTGGCCCTGCGGCAAACCATAGAGCCGCACTTGAATCCCATCCGACAAGAGAATTAGTAGCCCTTTCCACGGTCCCAATGGATCGAAGTTTGAATGATGTGATTGCGAGATTAGTAATCACTCCAATTAGAAAGAAACCTCAATTGAAAGTTCCTGATGATGCGGATTTTGCAAGCAATGTAAGAAGCGAATTGTTTTGGATTACAATTTTGGGGATTATCCCCTCATTTGTCATACCAATATTACGAGGAATGTCCGATTATGCAATCAATGGTTGGGCGAATTTGTTGTTCGGTGGATTGTGTATGGGGTTCGTCAGCGGAGCATTTTGGAGACCTCGAAGACCGAGTATTACAATTCAAGAATTGCAGTGATTATTCTTCTTCATACGGGGTAATCAATGATTCCCAATAAGAATCTTGGCGAATTGAATCAGCAGCACAAATAGCAGCCATATTGACAATATGGCGGACTCCATCTTGTCTTGCAACAAGTTGAACTGGTTTTCTCATCCCCTCAAGAATTGGTCCTGTCATTTCTGCATCTCCAAGTTCTTCAAGTAATTTGTAAGCAATATTTGCTGCTGCAAGATTTGGCAATACAAGCACATTTGCTGGACCTTCAAAGGCCATAAATTCGTATTCTCCTTGCACTGCGCCATTGAGCGCAGTATCTCCTTGCATTGGACCGTCAATGACCAATGAAGGATCTAATTCTCTTGCCATGTGAATTGCATCTTCGATTCTTTCCGAACGTTGTGCCCTACTACTTCCGAAATTAGAGAATGAAAGCATCGCTACTTTCGGGTCTACTCCAAACCGACGGGCTACCTTTGCAGTTTGAACTGCAATTTCAGCCAATGTTCTACTATCTGGATAAACATTTACAGTAGCATCTGCCAATAAAATGGTCCTGCCCTTGACGTTCATCATGTAGCATCCAATGATACAATGTGCATCATCGGCAGCGCCAATTAATTCAATTGTTGGCCTAAGAACATCGCCATAATTTCTTGAAACCCCTCCAACAAAACCATCTGCGTGGCCGCTCTTCACCATCTGGCTTGCAAAATATGGCCGGCTTTTCAGCAACCTAGCAGCATCGACAAGTGTCATACCTTTTCTTTGCCTATGCTCAAAAACAGCTTTTGCATATTTTCCTTTTCGGCGCTTATCTCGGCGCGGGTCATAGGATTCGTAATCAAAATGCAACCCTAATTCTTCAACCATGGAATCGATTCTCTTCTTAGGTCCAAGTAAGATTGGAACACATATTTTTTGTTCCGCCAATTGTGCTGCTGCCTTGATAACTTTTTCATTATCCCCTTCTGGGAAAACAATTCTTTTTCCTTTTCCACGAACTTGATTGATGACGTGGCGCATTACTGAATATGATAAGCCAAAGCGACCTTCCAATTGTTCTTTGTATCGCTCAATATCAAAATCTTTGGCCGACACTCCAGTTATTCCTTCATCTACTGCTGCTTGTGCAACTGCACTAGCTTCCCAAATCAACACTCTTCTATCGAATGGTTTAGGAATAATATATTCAGGACCATACTGCATTGTCGCCCCATCATAAGCGGCTGAAATATAATCGGGAACTGGTTCTTTTGCTAGTGCCGCTAATGAGAAAGTTGCAGCCATTTTCATTCCTTGAGTAATATCACGCGCCCTTACATCTAATGCGCCGCGGAAAATGTATGGGAATCCCAATACATTATTCACTTGATTCGGGTAATCTGATCTTCCTGTAGCAATGATTGCATCCTCTCGAACTTCAAGAATATCTTCTGGGTCAATTTCAGGTGTTGGATTTGCAAGTGCAAAAATAATCGGTTTGTCGGCCATGCTTGCCACCATCTCCTTGGAGACTAAGCCGCCTCGCGATAATCCCAGCATCATGTCTGCTCCGACCAAAGCATCTGCTAAATCTCCGTCCTTGATATCATGAGCAAATGTTGCTTTGAATTCATTAAGTTCTCCTGCATCTAATCGCTTCTTTGTTACAATACCATTACTGTCAACCATCACAATATTTGTCTTCTTTACACCTACTGCAACATAGTGATTAGCACAAGCGATTGCACTTGCTCCCGCACCGATAACAACTATTTTGACATCAGATACTTTTTTCCCTTGTAATTCAACTGCATTTAGCATTGCTGCTGCAGAGATAATTGCAGTACCATGCTGGTCGTCATGCATTACTGGAATATCTGTTGCCTCTGCAATACGGCGTTCAATTTCAAAACATTCTGGTGCTTTGATATCTTCAAGATTTATTCCGCCAAAAGTAGTGGCAATATTGCAAACTGTATTGATAAATTCTTCAGGATCTTCTGTATCAACTTCAATGTCAAAGACGTCAATATCTGCAAAGGTTTTGAGCAATAGTCCCTTTCCTTCCATTACTGGCTTACTCGCTAAAGCACCAATATTGCCTAAACCTAACACGGCTGTTCCATTCGAAATCACCGCAACGAGGTTTCCTTTGGAAGTGTACTTGTAGGCATCTTCGGGATTTTTTTCTATTTCTAAGCAAGGATATGCTACTCCTGGTGAATAAGCCAAACTCAATTCATAAGCAGTGGAGTGGGGTTTTGTAGGTACGACCTTGATTTTTCCACGCGGCTCAGATATGTGATATTCTAGCGCTTCTTTGCGCAATCTGCGCTCCTTTTTCTCGCGTACCATTTAGTTCCCCTCCCTATTGGGAGTGGGTCTGTGGTTTGAGTGTTGTGTGTTTTTACTATCAATTCTTAATGTTCTCATAACAAAAAATCATACTGCGAAAGGGTTTTTTTTGTGTAAAATGACCCTAAAATGGTGATTTGTTGTTCTAACAAGTAAGGGCCGCGTTGAAATACTGTAAAAGCCGCCTCGCATACTATGACCCAATCGCGCAAGTCAGTTAAGTCGGCCCATAGTGCCAACCGAGCGTTTTTCCTAGTGCTGATAATGTTGCTCTCAAGTCTTGCTCCTTTGATGGCTTCTCCGGTTGTTTCCGCCCATGGCGTAATGGACAATGCGGTGTGGCCAAAGGAAGGTCACAACGATACGGGGTGGGTTCAACTGGATACTGTTGGTGCTGGAGTCACCCCCGGCGCTCAAGGCATGGCTGAATGGCAATTGGAGTTTGCACCTGGGGCAGATTTGTCAAATGTTTCACTTCAATTAAGAGTCAATGGTAGTGATGGATTATTGATTGAAGAGCCAATACTTACCGCCTCAGACATCGGCATTAATTTGTTCGACTGGCGAGGTCTTGGAATGTTTGGTTCACAAGATTCCTTTGATGGTTCTAATCCCCATACTGGCCGCTTGGCGCCAAATAGTGATACTGGCGCAGGTTGGACATTGCCGAGTGATGCTGAAATTACTGAATTGGTCTTTGAAGCATTAGCACCTGCTGACCCTGCTGTATCATTTGAGCCAATAAATCTCGATATTCGTGCCAATGCGATTCACCCTGATGATGGTAGGCTGATGATTGGAGTGGCTCAATCCGTAGTGATAATAGATGCAAATAACAACCCGCAAATAATTGACATAATAACCTTTGAAAACTCCAGTTCCATACTAGATATTGCCGTTGATGAAGTAAACCGCAACATATTAGTTCTAACCGATACAGATGGACTTCATTTCTTAGATTTAGATGATAGCTCTACCGTGAAGGTAGTTCCGTTACCAAATGTTACCGACTACTATCAGACCAAATTGCTAACACTTAGTGGAACTGTATATTTGGCAGGTTATGGAGGATTATTCCAATTTGATGCCACCACTAACTCTTGGTTGACATTAGCAGATTCAAATGACAATAATTGGAATGGCGGATTCGTTGTAGACATGGTTGAAAATAATGGAATACTCTATGTCAGTTCTTGGGGCTTTGGACTAAACCGATGGGATATTTCGTCTGCATCGTCTCTCTCTTCTTGGACGACAGCCAACGTATTACATTCGGATTATATTTGGACCATCAGCGTATCTAATAACCAAATATTATTCGGTTCATATGATAACGGTGTTGCAAGGTTTGATTGGAACTCAAACTTCTGGTTGAGTACTTGGAACTCTGCAAATTGGTTGGCTGCTAACGATATTTGGGGCGTAGAATCAGTTGGTGATCAATTACTTATCCTAAATGGAGCAAATGTACATTATTACAACACTACAAGTGGTGTTTTTGGAAATACTGATTCTTTGTCTAGTTATGGCATCTATGCTGGAAGAGCAATGTTTACTTGGCCTGCAAGCGGTTCTCGTGCGCCGATGATAGACACTATTCTAATGTCAGATTATACTGGCAAACTGGTAAAATTAACCCCTACTGAATCTATACGCTATGATGGCCAAATTTCCATTTCTAGTTCACCAAGTTCTGGAGATATGACAAATATTGTTGAATTGGACAATGTTCTTTATATTACAAATCCATATGTTTTGGATAGATATGATATTGGCCATTCAAAGTGGTTAACCCCTGTGATTCATGGCATGACTGCGACTTCTATACAAACTGATGGAAATAGCATCTTTATGGGTACTGAAGGCCATGGCATAATCAATTATGCAAAGAATGGTAGTGTAATCACTTCATATTCTAACGCCAATGGACTGTATAGTAATTCAATTGCAAATATTGCAATAGATAATAGCATAATGGTTTCAACTCACCAAAGTGGAGGAGTTAGCATTGTAAATATCACATCTTCTGGGATATTGAATTATGATTCATCTGATGGAATGGATTCTGATTTCGTAAACGATGTTGCAATTCACCAAGATATTGCCTATATTGGAAGCGAAGATTCTGGAATAATTCGTTATCACATCACCAATGATACATTCCTCTCTTCTTGGGTCTCAACTGGAGTGAATGGGGTAGATTATGCCCCTATTGCAGTCGTTGGTGACATATTGTATTTCGGAATCTCTGGCTATGGAGTTGCTCGTAAGAATCTAGCAACCGGTGAAATCCTAACGCCATTAAAAGCCGCAACCGGTGGTAACGGCGGACCAGGCCAGGGGGGTACCTTGCCTAGTTCCAACATCTATGCTTTGGAAAGTGATGGTTCTAATCTTTACATCGGAACCCAAAGTGGTGCAGTAAAGTGGGATGGTAATCAAGCAACCAATTTTGTTAGTGGAAGTTCATGGCAAACAAGACCATCTCAGTTCTTTGATTTCTCTATTGATGGGGGGGATTTGTATGCTGGAACCAATATTGGAGTTTGCAAATACGTATTATCTACAATAACAGTTGATGACTGTCAAAATGTCCAAGATGGAATGCCAAATTGGGCAGTATATGCTGTCCATCATGATGCTGATTTCGTATATGCTGGGACACTTTCAGGTGTTGGATTGGTAGATATTACTAATTTTGAGCACGATTCTAATTGGGGTGAAGGCACACAAAGTCAAACTGCACCTGTTGAAGTAATTGGCAACACAGCCTATATTGGACTTGATGGAATTGGGGTATTAAGATATGACATACCGAATAATGCTTGGCTGCCAACTTGGACGGTAAACGGCGTATTAGACACAAATGGAATTACTAGTTTGGTTGCCGATATTAGGCCGAACCAGATATGGGTTGGAGGAGATGATGGTTTCCAATTAATCGATGTCGTAAATGAAACCGAGGAATACGATATTGAAAAGACAAATTCAATGTATTCAGGAAATGGAGATCCATATCAACTAAAGATTCATGGTGATGTATTATACTTCCATCAATCCACTACAAGCGATAGTGTTGGAAGAATTAACATCGCTAATTTCACTTCAATGACATCGCTTGATGTTGGAAACCAATTATCTGAAAATAATGGTGATGTATTCGGTATGAACTTCGTAGGAGACATTCTGATGGTAGGATTGGCTTCCGGACAATGGTGGAATGCTGATGGAACTGGGGGTATTGCTCAATGGAATACCACCAACAATTCATGGGAACCAAATGTTGAACCTATTGGTGAAATAAACAGAGTTACATCTTATATTTCTTCAGCAGGCAATCATTGGATTGCATGGGGAGAAAACAAATTAGATCTCTACAACAATGGTTCATTGGTTAATTCTTGGGATGATACTGTATTTGATTTCCCAATTAGAGGCATTGTTGAATTTGACGGTGCAACATTATTCGCTACTGAAGATGGAGTGGCAAGATATAACGAATCTTCCAACACTTGGCTTTCTACTTGGACTGAGGGTAGTGGATTACCAAATAACGCCGGTGATAGATTCTATGATATTTGGACCGATGGTACTGATTTGGTAATAGGTGGCGCTGATATGACTAACTGGGGACAACTAAGAACGGGAATTATTGCCCACTTGGATAGTTCTGGCTCTTGGACTACATATTCTGCTGGTGGCCAAAGTGGAATACCTAATGGTTATCCAATGTCTATGACAATGTGCGGTGGAGTTCTAAATGTTGCAATGTACAATAATTGGAATGGTGGAATTGCTGTAATCGATTTGACAAATGGAACTACAGGAACTCATTTCTCTGGAACAACACTAGATGATGATACTCCTTCTGCGGTTGCTTGTGATTCAGTAGATACTCTATACATCGGATATTATGCAGACGATTTGCCTGTATCAAAATATAGTTATCAAACTGGAGCTTGGTTAAATGATCTCACAAGCCGAAACCATAACCTTCCTTCCGACAGGATTTGGTGGGATGCAATTGATTATTCAAATGGTAAACTAATTCTAGGCCATGGCTTAGGTTCTAGTGGCAGTAGCATAATCGGCGGAGGATATTCAGTTATCACTACTTCTGGAAATACTGCTGGCTCTGCTACAGTAATTTCTCAAGGTTCATCTGTAACTTCTTTCCAACCTTATGGACAAGGTTGGGTCATAGGGCAAGCAGGTGGAACATCTGGATACAGCCACGTAGACATGATATCATCACAAGGTCAAGTTCCTATGATTAAATTACCTGGCCTTGTTAGTGGTCAAATCACAAGTATTACAGGTAGCGCAACGAATGTTTGGGTTACAACATTTGGACAGTCACAAGGATTTGGCATTGCTGGAGGTGCTGGAATTCTCCAGGGCACACGTAATGCTGATGGCTCTATTGAATGGGATTACGGTTGGTCTCTAGCCGCACAATCACGTGGTAACGATATTGAATTGATTGGCAATAACCTCTACATCACTACGCACCCGGCAGGTTTGTACAAATTAAATATCCAAACTCAACAACTTACAACATATACTGGTGCATTGCATAATAGCCATTATGGGATGGTCAAAGATGGAAATGATTTGATCATTGGATTATCTGGGCAAGGAAATTCAATACCTGGTGTTCAAGTGTTCAATATTAATTCTCAAACCTTTACTCAAGGCAAACTAATTGCTGGACTACCGTCTAATGTGATAAATGGATTTGGCCATACAAGCGACATAATGTATATCGCTACTAATGGCGGAATTGGACGCTGGAATTATTCTACTAGTGATTGGATGAATCCGATGACTACCCTCGAAGGTTTACCATCAAACATTGTTGAAGACATATTAGTTGATGGTAATGATATTTGGTTAACTACACCGAGTGGGCTTGCAAAATATTCACCTGCGATGGGAACTATTACAACAATGAATTCTCAAAGCGGATTATTTGGAACCTCTACTTGGGGCCTTACTATGAAAACCAGTGGCGCTAATTCAACACTATTCATTTCACATGATGGACTTGGAAGGGAAAGGCCTGGTGTTTCAAGCTTTGATACAAGTACACCTACTACAATAGATACCCATCGGTTTGACCAGATTCCTTCCAATACTGTCTCTGCATTAGCCGCTGATTGGTGGGGATTGCATATCGCCACTGATATCGGACCAATGACGCATTGGAATGGACAAGTAAATGAATTTGAAGATGGTATGGCTTCTTGGCAAATAAGTGGCTGGCCTATTACGAGTATGGAAAGTGATGGCGAGGATGTTTTGGTCATTACCGGACAAGGTGCGGCAATTATCAAGGCCCGAACTGCAACCCATGCAATAACAAAATCTTGGATAAAAACAAATGCTTCGGATGGAATATTAACTGCAAATAATGTGTGGTTGACCACTGAAAGTAATGGATTATGGGGCTATGAAAGAACTGCATCTTGGACAGAGTTGGCCCGCTTTGAAATGCGTAGAGCGATACCATTGAATGCCGGTTTCAATATGCAAAATACAGACATTAGCGAATGGACCCATCCTGGCGCTCAAATACAATTGGTTGATGTTGACAACCCTGTCAAATTAGACTCTGCAGCCGGTGTTGCAGGTGCTCATGGATTGCTATTCCAAAATGTCCCTCTAACCTTTATCTCAACCGTGGATGGTGCGGCTACTTGGTCTCGCTCTGTTTCCTTAAAATATAATGCAACTGTCAATTTAACAAGTGACCCCGGTCTTGAAAATACTCTGCAGAATGCTGTTGATAATGCTGTGATGATAAATGGCACAAAAATTGTCACACTAACACTACGTTCTCCAAGTAATGGCTCACTACAGGCTAGGTTAGTTTATGATTATGTCAAGTTGGAAACTCCTATTGAAATGACTAATTTAATCGATAGACCAGATGATGGCGGTGGAGCATTGATGGCCGATTGGACACTTGTTCACGATGAAGACTTTGCACGTTACCTCGTATATGTTAACGAAGGACCATTCATTACCACTGGCGGAAATACATTAACTGCAGCAGACCTAACTGGAAGAACTATTGACAAAGCGATCTCATTGCATAGTCGTTTGTCAAGCGAAGTGACTACTGCAAACGGAGTCCCACTAGTTGATGGAACTGAATATTATGCCGCTATTGTCGTTGAATATAATGATGGAAGATTAGGCGTGGTTTCACTACCAATGGGCCCTGCAACACCTACTGATGAAGTTCCTAATTCACCACTATGGGCCGATGCTGGACCTTATGATGGTGGCCAAGATGGTGATTTAGAAGTTGAATGGGCACGATGTACTGCTCTTGATTTAGCGAGTACACGTATTTACACATCAACATCACAGATGACCGATATATTGGGTCTTAGCCCAACTGCTGATCTACCACCGAGTGAAGGAAATACAACCGTATTGTCGCTCGATGCTGGAAAACCATACTGGCTAGGTCTTACTTGTGTGGATGAGGCTGGCCAAGAAGATTGGCAAAATGCCACGATTATTGGACCAGTTGTACCAACTGGTGGACTAAACGATAACACTCCACCTGATAAATTAGAGAATGTTGCTGCAATAGATACTCCAGATGACGATGGTGGACGAATTACTCTCTCTTGGAATGTTAGCAGTGCTGAAGATTGTGCATTCTATGCTATCTTTATGATGGTGGGTGATGAAAATGTGGCGCTTGACGATCCAACTCATGTTCATGAATACTCACAGGTAATGGTCGTCAACGATTGTGCTGAAAACTCAGCGATAATATCCAGTATGGATGGAGTTCCTCTACAAGATGGTCAACTATACTGGGTTGGTGTTGTGGCATACGATGATTGGCTAAATGCCAACTTGGATGATGTCGATGTTGTTGGTGTGACGCCGTATAGAAACACAATTGGTTCAGGCACTACGCCGAGTCGTATTGGCGTTATCAATGCCTTTGACCATGCAGATGATGATGGAACCGCGATAGATGTTGTTTGGTCGATTTCGGATGCTGATGATTTCTCCCACTACATCGTGTGGGTTGCTGATAAACCAGTTACAGACTTGTCGTCACTTTGGGCTGCAAGAGGTGACGATTCAGCGAACTGTGCCTGTTTGAAGGTCAACAAGCAATGGATTGATGAGGATAAGAACCCAATTGAAATTACTATGAGTACTGCCCTATATGGAGGAGATTCTTTGTTAGAAACTGTTCCAAAATCAATAATGCCTGATATTGAACTTTATGTTACAGTCACTGTACATGACATCAAAGGAAATGTATTCCTTACCGATTTGGTTCAAGCAACTGTGACTCCAATTGATAATTTAAATGACAATATTGCGCCTGATAGATTACAAGAATTGCAACTATATGACAAACCTGCTGATGATGGTTCAACCCTATTATTGGACTTTAATTTGTCCGCCGATAGCGATGTTGATTCATATGAAGTCTATGCAGCAACTTGGCAATTCTCGTCAGTCAATACTGGTGGAGATGGCCCGGTTACTCCGATAGCAACTTTGTCAAGAACTCCAGAATTGCCTCTATCAATCAAATTAACCGCGGGAGATACACCTATTGTTTCTGGACAGATGGTTTGGGTAGCAGTAGTCGTAATAGACTCCTCTGGAAATTCCTTTGAAGATGAATTGATTGTAGTAAGTGCTGCATCTGTTGACGATGGAATCTATGACGAAGGTGCACACTTGCCAGATATCCAAGGGATCAATTTAGCATGGAATGAAGAAACCAATATTTTGGTACAATGGCATCACGCTACTTCTTCTTCTGTTCGCGGATATCAAATTTATATCTCCAGTGAAGAATACTCAAGCACAGAAGATGCTACTTTAGTTGGAGAGGTAAAGGCTAGCAATACCTTCCTAATTACTCAAAATGGATTTGAGAGCCTCACAAATGATACTGCATGGTATGTATCGGTAAGTGCAATCGATGATGAATTCAACAAGGAAAATGTCAAGCCGATTAAATTGGATGCGTTTGATGCTGGTGAAATTGGTGGTGAAAATAGTGGAGACGGTGTTGAAGATGAAAGTAAGCAATTAAGTTCATACTTGACGACTCCAAATCTGTTAGCTATTGGATTAGCAATTGTTGCCTTATTCCTAATTCTTGCAATTGTAAAAACCCGCGGAAGCAACAAGCGTCGTAGCAAGGATTGGGAATTACAAGAAGCAACTTGGGGATTACAAAGCCAAAATGATGCGAATTGGGACAATGTGCCGAAAGAAATGCCAACTCCTCCTGCTGCTACAATTAGTCAAACACAATCAAGTGACTTGTATTCCGCAGCTGACAGAATCAAAACTGACAGTTATGGGCGTCCAGCATATCAAAGCCAACAACCAGTGTTGCAGCCTGTCATAAACGATACATTACTTGATGAATTAACTGAAAATCCACCTCAACAAGCACAGCAAAACATTGACACATCTTTCCTTGATGACCTGTTGTGATGGGGGGAGACGAGGCGGGCCAATCACGTCCGCGTGATTCGGTATTCACCACAGTAACATGGGATGGCTTGAGCCATTTTGCCGATTATAAAACACATTTGAAGCGTTTGTCAGATCATGCTAAGCGATTGAGAATCTCTTTACCAGAAAATATTGAATCACTGATTAGTGAACATTTTTTGGCAATCCTGCCACTTGAAAATGGTCAACAAAAACAGCCGCTTGGCTTGGTGAAAATTTCTATTGATAGTGATGCAAATGTACAGTTATCCGCAAGACCCATCACATTACGTAATGAAGAAATTGAGGCGGTTACAGTACCTGCTCCAAGATGGAATAGGAAAGTCACTGGAACTAAACATGGCGATTGGGTTCCTTATCACCAAGCGAGGATGAAGGCGGATGATGTTGGTGCAGACCTCGCCTTGTTAGTACATGATTTTTCAATAATCGATGGAGATAGAGCCTCGCCAATATTACTCGATGAGGATGGAGTGGTATGGTATTCTAATAGCGAGTCAGGTGGCGTAGAAAGTATCACGAGAAGTATAATATTAACAAATCTTGAAGAGCATGGATTACCATTTCAAAACGGTAAATTAACGGAAAGATTAGTTGCAAGAGCGCATGAAATGGTGGCTCTAGGAAGTGGCATGGGTGCAAGCCGTATTATCACAATAGATGGCGAGGACATTGGAGGGGCTGCTAATGAACTTACTCAAATCTGTCAACAGATTCTATCCCAACACTATGCAGATTCTGATAACTGGACAAAGATGGTGAGTTGAATGTCTTGTCCAATTCTAAACTTACGCAATAGGCTAAACGATGAGGGGTTGGTTGGAAAAGACGCAACACAGTATGGCTCTCCTGATTCTGTAATCCTGCTATCAGGTGGACCTGCGAGTCATCTAGCGCGCCATTCATTTCTTTGTGGCCCAAGTTCTAAACGTGTTGTTATCAAGCAACCAAGTAGACAGAAAATAGCCGCACAAGCGCCAACTGATGCATTGAATGGCGAATTTAATCTTGTCATCAAAAAGCAACAATTTGTCGCCGAGATTGAACAATGGAGACATGGTTGCTGGTATCATTCAGACTCTATCTCATCGGATGGGTTAGATGATTTGTTCATTAAATTAAGACAACATAGCATTGAGGCAGAGTTCGTTTCTAATTCAATCATCAGCGACCAAACTCTTCCAAAGCGGCCTTTTTGGAGTGGGGGGTTGGCATATGATATGTTACAATGGACTCAACCAATCGCTTTGCAAAACCCCCCTGCAGAAGGTTCACTGCTAGCGATTCTTTGGTTGATTGACAAAGTGGTCATACATGATAAGAACACTCAACAATTAGATGTCTATTCATTATCTGATGATGAATGGTCCAATCGAGTAAACAATATTATTTCTGACTTTGATAATCCTATATTTGAACCACCAATATTGCCAAGTGGAGAAATTAGTGAACATAGTAGCCATAGTGATGAAGAGCATGAAAAGGTTGTAAATCTGATTCAAGATTCAATTCGTTCCGGCCAAGTTTACCAAGTTAATTTTGGTAGAAAATGGAGTGGTAATTTGCTCGACCATCCAAGTGATGTATTTGACCGTCTTTCAATTGAAAACCCTGCACCATTTTCTGCATATATTGAAGCGGAAGATATGGGGTTTGCATTAGCTTCAAGTTCACCAGAAACATTGCTGAGATGTAATGATGATGAAATCAACACCGCACCAATAAAGGGCACTTGTCCAAGAGGCAGGAGTAGTGAAGAAGAAGAATTACTACGTATTGAAATGTTAGCAGATGAAAAAGAAAGAAGCGAACATAGAATGTTAGTTGATTTAATGCGTAATGATCTCTCTGAAGTTTGTTCTGTCAGTACAGTAAAGGTTGATAGGTTTGATGTAGAGGTTTATGCTGATGTTCAACATTTGGTTAGCCACATTAAAGGTTCAATATTACCCAATAGAAACGGAATAAATGCAATTCAAGGTATTTTTCCTGGAGGCAGTATTACTGGATGTCCAAGAACCGCAGTTTGTGCTGCAATAGACCAATTAGAAGGACAATCACGTTCCTTTTGGACTGGTTCAGTCGGTTGGATTGACGTGTTTAATGGTTCTAGTTCTTGGAATATTTTGATTCGAACATTAGAGGCTCGTAGAAATAGAAACCTTTGGAGTGGAACAATTGTTGCCGGAGGAGGAATCACGATTGCAAGTAATCCAATGGCTGAAGTCTCCGAAGCGAAATGGAAGGCTGTTGCTCTGCGAAGAGCATGTGGCTGGATTGCAACGGATGAACAAAAAGGCCATTCTGCACAACTGAGCATCTATCCACAGATTGCTGAAAGTAGTGATATTAATGAATTTGAAGATGGACCTCTTGGCGAAGTATTTCAACTTGAAGAAATTCGTAATTTGATACGAGATGATTCGACGCCAATTACCTCTTGTGGCGTATTATTAGTTGATAATCTGGATTCATTTACCTATAATATTGCACATAGTGTTGCAATTCTTGGGCATAATGTCACTATTATTCGTGGTCGGGGAGCGATTGCAGATGTATTTTCAGAACCAACTGCATTATTTGATTTACTGGAATTGTTAAACCCAACTCACTTGATATTAGGCCCTGGTCCGGGAAATCCATCTGATTCAGAATTGACTATGGCTATATCCAATCATGCTCTTGCAGGACAATTGAAAATGCCAATATTGGGAGTTTGCCTTGGACATCAGGCGTTAGCGGAAGCAAGTGGAATGAATGTAATACGGGCCCCATTAGGGCCTGTTCATGGCACTCCAAGGCCGTGCCATCACAATTCAAGTGGCATTTTTGGTGGAATGAATTCTCCTACGGATTTCACACGCTATCATTCCTTGGTAGCGGTGGATGAAAAATCACAATCTGATTTTGTTATTTCAGCCACCGATCAAAGTAAATCAATCATCATGGCACTCCAACATCCAACACTAGCGATTTGCTCTGTTCAATTCCATCCAGAATCTGTCGGGTCCCCGAATGGAGGAGTATTGCTGGCTAATTTCTTGAAGATGTATGCGGATGCTTGAAGAATCTAGTCCGTCTGGGCTTGGTTGAGGGAACACTTTGCCTACCTGCCGTTACTGCTCCAGCATATATCCGCGCGACTTTTTCATACATGGAAATGGACCTCGAACACAAGTTTGTGTTCGCTGTGGAGTTGAGCAAGGTTTGATTACCGCTGAAGAGGCTCCAACTCTATTCAACACTTCACAAAAGAATGCAAGATTCAGTATTGTTGCACGTAGATACAGTATGTTCCTTTATCTGCCAATTTTGTGGATTTTCTGGTCTACTTCACTATCAGGAGTTGCTCCTTGGGGTATGTATTTCCTCATAGTTCTAATCTTGTTAACACTGATGGCTCCACTTTGGTTCATCTACCGCTCTTCCCAATTCTCTGGAGATATGGCGCGATTAACTCCTGCCTATGAACGCCCAGAGGGTCATTGATTCTATTATTCAATCATAACTGAATCAGTTTGTATAATTCCCATGCAATCCATCCGGGAATAAATCCGGCTACTACATCTACGACATAGTGCTGCTTTGTCCAAAGTGCACTTAGTGCAATAATTACTGGAAATAAGAATGGCCAGTTACCAACTTCTGGAACATTGTTCCAAACATGGAATGCAACTAATGTAGCGACTGATACATGCATACTTGGAAAACAGTTGGTATTATCATCGTACTTTTGAACAAATTGCATAAAACGAACACTACGGGTTTGTTTCATCTCGCTGAAATCTCTCCAGGCAGCTGGTGTTTCTACTGGATAATAACGAAAGAAGGCCATTTGAATGAATAACAAAAAGACGAAGGACATGAATGAATAATTATATTGTCTCATGTTATCAATCGTCAGTACTGTTGCAACAATCATTGGATAATACAAACCAGAATATAGCCAAACCCAAGAACCTTTGAATTTGAAAAGTTTGTCAACTTTCATATCGAATTGTTTTGCAGGTTTTATCATATGGTTTTGTGTTAGAAAATAAAATTGATACACTCCAACAATTAGAAAAATTGTCATCGTGATAGCGACAATTAGATCACCTAATGGCATCATATGTCGCCGTCTCTAATTTTTCACCTTCAATGTTGTGATGATTTTCACCTAAAGGAGTGTCTTTAGCTCCTTCACTGTTTACTACCGCTTAGGATTTGGCGTGAATTTTTAGGACATCTCCGTCACTTAATTCGTGTTCTGCGCCGACTACTCTCCTAGTTCTTCCATCAACGCCTTTGATAAAACCGTCACCTAAGTCTGAATGAACTTTGTAAGCGAGAGGTTTTGCTTGAATGGCATTGGCTACGACAAAGGCGTCTGGTAACACTTTGCCATCCCCGTCAGTCCAATGCAATTCATCTTGAACAGGATACACAACAATGTGGTCTAATTCATCGAAGAGAACTTTGTCAATTATTGTTGCAATACCTGTGCCTTTATTGGATTTTAAGCGCTCCTGCATATGTGATAATGCTTTGAGTTGTGCTTCATTCAAGCTTGCTTTATCAAGTATCTCGAACGTTTCTTGCCCGCTGATATAATCTATCAATCCTGCAGATTGCGCCCTTCTTAATGCTAATTCTACATCGGCCATGCAAGGAATTATTGCTCCATTTGAAGTTATGTTTTGTAGCGCCCCTTCAGGTGCAATGTCGCATTTATTTGCCGCAATATGAATTGGAAATAGAGCGATACGTACTCTGATTGCCAATTTGTTAATTATCTCGTCTTGCCAATTCCAAGGTTGGCCACAATCTCCAACTTCATTTTTGAATTCATCATACGCATTGGCAACCGTATTGAGATTTGCACCCAACCCTGTCAATCTTTCATGAATAAACGAGACCAATCCTTTCTCTCCTTCTGCTTGGACTCTTCTTACTCCTCTTTGCCAACCATCCATAAGTATTCCAGAAATCCACGCATCCAATTCATTGGCGAGAAACTCTATCTCCTGATTAATTCTTAATTGGGCATCTTCTTTTGTTTGCCCTGCTCCAATCGGGTTTCCTTCAATATCTGTAGATCCTGCTGCATCAACTACCTGAATTAGTGCATCGCTATTGGCCAAATCGGACAAGAAGGCATTACCTCTTCCCTTTCCTTCACTAGCACCTGGAACAAGTCCTGCCACATCCACTAAGAAGCATGGAACCAATCTACGGAAGCCAACACAACTTCCTGTTCTTGGCTGACAAATGCTGCCTTGGCGTTGGTCCTCATCTGATATTGGTTGTAAACGACCTTCTGATTCTAATCGTTGCCTAATATCTTTACAGGGGCATGGCTTTCTCGCTTCAATAAAAGCCACACCAACATTCGGTTCTATTGTACAAAATGGATAATTGGCAATATCAACTTTGGCAAGTGTCGCTGCACTGAAAAAAGTGGATTTGCCTACATTCGGTTTTCCGACAAGACCGATGCGCATGGGGAATCCCCCTTCACGCCTCAGAGATACGGGCGACCAAATCTTTCTTTGTTCCAGATGCATCTAGGTCCAAAGAAGTTGCAAGTTCAACCAATTCCACTTTCTTCATCTTGTTGAGGTTGGTTTTGGAAGGAACTTCAACTGCTACGTCGGCTTCTTTTGCTGGAGTTGCAGAACGGATCTTTGCAATTGCGATATCAAGTTCTGGCAAGTTGATTTTGCCATCGCCGTCAATATCAATGGCTGAAACAAGTGCGCCCATTTCCCAAGGAGGGAGATTTGCAATCTCGGTATTTTTCAATGCCATTTGAAACTCATAAGCATCTATCATGCCAGAATCATCTAAATCAATAGACTTGAAGAATTGGAAAATTGATTGTTCAGAATTCGATAAGTACTCAGCGAGCATTATCAATTCCTTAGCAACCTCTTCCTCGGATTCTTCTGTTGCTTCTTCGGTTACTTCTTCGATTGCTTCTTCTACTTCAGGGACCTCGGTAATCTCATCATTGTGAAGTGTTGCTGAAACTGCAATTACTGTGCTTCCACCTTCGTCCTCTTCCATTTTCCCAACTACAAGTGTTGTGTCAATTCCAACTCCTCGCCCAAGTAAAGTACGAATTGTCGTAGTTCCATCACCCATATTGTAGGTATCAATATCTGAAACTGATGATTGTGTATGGCTTGAAGTTCGTTGCGAAGAACTTGTTCTGATTACAATAAGTGTTGCCAAAATTGCCCCGATTGCTGTGAAATAGAACAGAGCTGCTCCCACTAGATAGAATCCTCCAGTTTGTGCAACTGCATCTTCAACACCTGAATTTGCAACTGCCTGTGTAGTAAAGTCTCCAAGTAAATTTGTCATTGTAGTAGCAAAACCTCCGAACAATACAAACCATACAGTTAGATTTGCCTTACTCGGTTCGGCAAGGTCTTTGTTACAGGCTAATGGATAGGAAATATATGCGCCTGAAAGAATCATCAAACCACCGACTGTCCATAGGAATCCCATGTCAAGTGTTGTTGCCATATCTCCGAGTTGTCCGGTTCCAACAAAGACATCCATTCCTGTAAAGAATGCACCAACTGCATAGAATGGCATCAATACCATTGCAAGTGTTGCTGCTAAAGCCCCTGGACTCTTGACGATGGCAGAAGTATTGCCACTTGCGGTGAAGAGCAAGTTGATGCTACCTGCGATAATTGGTAATAGACCAAGTGTCATGATAATCGCACCAAGATTGATTAGATTTGCAGAAGCGTTCGCTGATGCGATAAAGAAAGGTGGTAATGTAACGAATAATAGCAAGAGGTTTGCTTTGCGCATGGAACCTGACCAAATTGGTGTACCTGATGTCATTGGAATCACATGGTATGCAACTGAAAAGATGAGGGCTAAGAGAACCCATGAACTACCTATTTGTCCTGCAAGCCAAACCGTTTGAGTTGAGCCAATCAGTTCTCCAAAGAATCCAAAGAACATTGACAAGATGAAAGTTAAGAGTGCAAAAATAAGGAACCAAGCACTTGTTGAAACTTCTTCGTCCCCTCTATTTGCAACTGTAAGTAGTACATTTACAAATAAACCAGCGACGATCATTGCTACTGCTAACTTGGATACTGCATCAATTAATATGACATTCATTGCGCTGTCAATATCTTGGCCGAGTAGCCCTAATAGTGATGGCAATAGTGCTGCAAGAATTGTTGTTAGAGTAAACAAAAATGCTGATAGTGATGCACTTGCTTCACTTGCCATCTTTCCATTACTGCTGCGTGAAATTGACATCAGCCCTGCTCCTACAAGCGTTGAAAATACTGCAACTCCGAGGAACTTGGTAGTAGTTGTTGTTAGTGCATCGCCATTCTCATAAGACCAGCCAATACTTGCAAGTGAATCCAATGCTGCTGGGTCATAATGATGCCAAAGACCTAGGAATCCACAGATCGAAGAGAATACGAACCAAAGCATTCCAAAATTAATCCATGTTCTAGCTCCGCTTCCTGGTTTATCTTCGAATAAGTCAACCAATCCCGCAGGGGCTTTGTTTAGAATGAAAAGAGAAAATTGACGTGCTGCATCAGACATGCTGCCAATTCCTTTCGCTGTGTAATTGGCTGTTGCCCACATTGTGAGCACAATCAATGTAGTTGCAATAAATACTTCTTCCATACATGACACCTCCTTAATCCAATAGGACCTCTCCTAATAGGCTAGATACGATTACAGCGACTCCCGCTAATAATCCAATCAAGTAATACCAAATTCCGGAACCTCCCAAATTTCCAATCAATGGAATGAGGTCGCTAAGTAATGGAAGGGAGTCCCAGCCAAACACATTAGAAAATAGTGCTAACAAACCGATTACGCCTACAAATAACAGAGTCAATAGTACGCGGCTAGTTGATGGTTCTCCGTTTCCGGTAGTCACATCTGGTAGTGTCGTGGTGTTTGTCATCGTCCTAGTCTCCATTTGACCCCATAGGGGTCATTCCGTTCCACTTGAAGTTCGGTAATAAGTGTTAACTTGATACATCGTCGTTAAATTGCTCATTGAACCTTAATTTTCACAACGAGCGTAAATTTTCAAGTACATTACCACGACGGCTTTTTGAGATTCCTAAAGGAGTGGGTAATGTCTCTTCCAATGCGATTTCTGTGGCCCAATTCATTTGGCATTGACATTCCAATCCGTCAAACTCACGCAAATCACCTGAAACTGCGTAGCGCTCTATCGCTGCAACTACATGAGAATCGCATTCACCACAATTGTGAGCTCCGCGAACTTTTCCTCCTGCAGTAGGGTGAACGATGAGGCGAGAGATTTGATCTGCATCACCATTGTGCCCGCCATCAGGATGGATTGTCGGGTGAGCTCGCTTAATCATCTCAACCAGTGACCATAACCAAGGTGGGCGGTACTCATTATTTCTGTGCAATCTATCAATTATTGTACCTCTTTGAATATTCATTGGATTTACTGAAATTTCATCACTCTTCGCCGCTACTGCTTCAATCCATTTCACACTGTGATTTAGAGCATCTGCTTCAGACATAAATGGTGGTTTGAACATTAGATATGTCTTTATTCGAATATTGAATTTTTGCATATTGGCAACTGCTCTTTCCCACGATTTAGTGGTAAATCCCTTGTTAACATGGAACCTTAATACCTCGTCATCATATGCCTCTAAACCGATTGCTACGGCGAAGTTTTGGTTAATTTTTGAAGCCCAAGCCAGTTTTTCTTCAGTCATTTGTTCACAACGGCTCTCGACAATCAATTCCTTGCCTAAGCGCTGACAATCTGCTAGGACTGTCTCTTGGAATTCCACTGGAATTTCTCTATCCTCTAACAGGCTACCTGAAGTATAGACCTTAACCATTTGATGGTCTGCAAAATCATTGAATTTGTCCTTGGCATGTTGCCATTGTGAATGTAAATCTTCATTGGTAACATCATCACGAGTATCGTTAAAATATCCGCAAAAGGTACAACCTGAACTCCACCACCAATGACATCCTTTTGTTCTAAGAATTACTGTAACTGCACTACAGGGTGTGCCATCTGCTGTAGTTTCTGGGGTGTAATAAACAGTGGCAGGCTCGCTTGCATCCCATGATTGTTGACGCTCTTTAGCCCAAGGAGTATTTGCTGGTGCTTTAATCAAATCATGAATGCGTACACCCTTGTTACCCTTGCCAAGCAAAGTAAGTGAAACAGGCTTGTTCATGTCTCTTCCTCAGTCGTTGGGTCAACCCTTTAGCCTTCAATGCACCGATTAATGAAATACGCTCATTCTTCAACAGGTGTGTAAAGAATTGATGAGCCCGCCATTACGAATTGGCCTTTTGGATGTGCTTCATCGCCGTCTTCTGCTGAAATTACATTGACATTGAATTTAGATGCTTGAACTCGAACATCAACTCTTGAGCCCAATCTTATCATTCCAAACCTTTGGCCACGACGAAGAGTTACGCCCTGACTTACCCAAGGAACAATTGTTCTTGCCAATGCTCCAGAGATTTGCATGACTTCAACTATTGTTCCATCTTCACCTTGAAATATTGAGCGAACTCTTTCATTGTATTGACTTTCTTTTTTGAATGCTGCAGCAAACGGTCCGCGTCGCATACCTTTGCCTGTTCTATGCTCCATGGCAGTAATTGTACCGGCGAGCGGTGCGCGGTTTACGTGAACATCTAGTGGTGACATGAACACAGCGATTCGCCAAACATCTGTTTCTTTTTCTTCACCTTTTGGAACTGCTTCAAATTGCTGCTCAGTAGAAAATGTCAATGGATTCTCTAATGGTTCAGGAAACCAATCTCCAGTCAATTTATCATTTGTACATTTTCCAGATTCTAGTTCTTTTTTACTCGGACGACGCCCTATTGCCCTCTCTCTCTTGGCGAACATAACATGTCCATCTGCCGGTGAGGTGATGATTCCTTGTTGTGAAGGTATTTTTCGGTCTGGGTCTCTCCAGAAATTTGCGAAGAAGGCGGAGAGCATCAAGCAAAATATTCCGAAGAGAGGCACAAGCCCGCTTAGTGGATCTATGATTGCTCCTACGACTACAGCGCTAACGCCCATCATCATTGGGATAATTACCGGGCCATGCCCGCCATGGGCCAATCCACCCATTGAAACACCTCAATCATCAGACTCTGTGTCTGCTTCTTCTGATGCTTCTTCTGGAACGTTTTCTTCTTCTTCTGGTTCATCGATGACATCTACAGATGATGTTTCTTCAGCGACTGCTTCAGCCTCTGTTTCTTCTTCTGATAATTCGGTTGCTCTAACTTCAATCATTTCTTCAACCCGTTCATTGAATGCTCTCGACATGTGTTCGCTTTGACGTTCTGTTTCAACAGCGCGTTCAATCATTGTATAACGCTCCTTTATCGCCTTGTTAAGGTCCTCAAACAATGACATATGGGAAACATACCAATCATCACGAGCTTTCATCTCTGCAACTGCTAATTTCAAATCGGTATCAAGTTCTTCAGCGATTCCGAATATTTTTCCAACACGGTCCTTTTCCTTCGAAAATTTCTCTTCCATTTTTGCTAATGCTGGCTCTAAGCGTTCAACTTGCTTTCCACCCTTTACTGCTTTAAATTCAAGTTCTCTAATTCTAACTTCTTTTTCGGTAAGGAGTGCGTCTTGAGTTTCTTTTTGAATCTCACGATCTATTATTTCATTCTCAAGAACTTCAATTTCAGCCTTTGCATTTTCTAAATCTTTTTGCTGAGCTTCGTATGCAGCGAAAATCTTCAACAGACGCTCTTTTTCTGTTTCATATTTCTCTTCAAGTTCTCTAATTCTTACTTCTGGAGTGATAGTTCCCTCGGACATAATCTCACCTTTAGGCACAGCCTATGCCTTAACCCACAAGCCACTTCCCTAAGAAACCGACGCATAAAGGGTCGCAAAGTTAGCATATCTTAGATGCAATTTCGGTGCCGCATTAAGAGTTGTGAGCAGCATGTGCTGCGATTACTTCGGCAACACAACCAGTTACTGCTTTACTCGCAGGAATATGGGTGAATTCGTTAGGCCCGTGAGCATTGGATTCTGGCCCTAATATTCCTGTAATCATAAATTCTGCTTGTGGGAATTGCTGTTGTAACATTGGCATGAAAGGAATTGTTCCTCCCTCTCCCATGAATTGAACTGGGTTTCCATAGTGATTGTTACTCGCTTCAATTAAAGCTGAATTGAGCCAATCTGCTAATGGTTTCGCATGGAATCCATCTGCTGGGTGTTCTGTTTCCCATGTTATGTGCGCACCTTGTGGTGGATTCTCAGTGAGTGTTTTTGCGATTAATTCTGTTGCAGATTCGCTATTGACGCCGGCTGGAATGCGGATTGATAGTTTCAATTTGGTATTAGTCCGTAGAACATTGCCTCCGGCTGCACATGTTGGCATACCATCCGCTCCTGTGATTTCCAATGCTGGCCTCCAAGTTCGATTCAAAATTAATTCGCTTAAATCCGAATCATTTGGTGAGACTCCTTCTAAAAATGGGAATTTTGAATAGACTTCATCGCCCAAGATTTGCGCCGCAATATTCGCTTGGTCTATTCGTGATTGCGGGATATCAACCCATAATTCTGGAACTGTGACCTTTCCTGTTTTAGAGTCTGATATTCGGTCTAATAGATTACGCGCAATTCTAAACGAAGAGGGGATAATCCCTCCAGCATCCCCAGAATGTACGCCAGCGCTTGAAACCTCTACGTTTAGAGTCCCAACGATTACTCCTCGTAGTGATGTAGTTAGCCAAAGGTGATCCCAATCACCTGCTCCCGAATCCAAACATACGACCATCGCTGGTGTACCAATTCTATCTGCAAGTGCCTCAAGATGTTCAGGGAGGTCTGGTGAACCAGATTCTTCACTGGCTTCAACTATCAACTTCAAATTAGCATGAGGAATTCCTTGTTGTTGTAAACAACGTATCGCTGTAAGACTTGCATATGCTCCATAACCATCGTCTGCGCCACCGCGCCCATACAATTTGTCACCACGGCGAACTGGTGTCCAAGGCCCTAATCCTTCATGCCAACCAACAAATTCAGGCTGCTTGTCTGCATGCTGATAGAGTAATACTGTTTCATCCAACTGTCCTGGCACCTCCATGTATATCAGCGGAGTTTTTCCTTCAAGGCGGCAAATTTCAACTGTTAATCCTTCAATATCTTGTATTTTACACCATTCTGCAATGTGTTGGATTGCATTTTCAATATGGCCATTTTCCTGCCAATTGGGGTCGAATGCAGGCGATAATGCTGGAATACGAATATATTCAGACAGTGAAGGAATTATGTCATTCTCCCAAGTTTCTTCTATGAGAGTCTTCATTTTTGTAAGGTCAATACCTACGCCCATGAAAACTGCTGTGAGGCATCGGTTCATAGGGCATTTGCTTGAGCATTGTGCATGCGCGATGCTACAGAAGTGTTCAGCGAGTGGGCTGGTAATGGTAAAGATGAGGGCATGGAAAGAGGCCATGCTGCCTCTGTTGAAGAAATGTTAAACTTAGCATTTTCAACTAATAATCTATCTCAAAAGCAATTTTCTGCAATAGATATCGGTTGTGGCAATGGTTGGGTTGTTCGCAAATTACAACGAATGAAAAATTGCCAATTTGCTAAAGGAGTTGATGGCGCGATTACCATGATTGAGAAGGCAAAAGAGATTGACCCTGAAGGTAACTATTCTATCGCCAAACTACCTCAATGGAAACCAAAGAATCCTGTTGATTTCATCCATAGTATGGAATTTCTATATTACTTACAAGACCCGATTACGATGCTGAAAATTATTCATGATGAATGGTTGACAAACGGTGGAGTATTTGTTGCAGGTATTGACCATTATTTTGAAAATACAGATTCATTAGAATGGCCAACTGCTTTGGATGTACACATGACTACACTCAGTCAACAACAGTGGCGTGAAGCGATGGAAAGAGCAGGATTTTCCGATATTGTCATAACCAAAACCGGCGTAAAAGATGGCTTCATTGGAACATTGACAATGCTTGGAGTGAAGCAATAGCACCAGAAATCTGTTGATTGAAAATTCAATCAATCTTTATTTTCAATGCTGTTTCTTGGGCGCATTTTTTGTCAAAATTTGGAATGACTCCGTGAATAATGCACCTTATTGCTCCAAACAAGAATATTAGTGACATTTTCCATGCTCCGAATAGATGGGCAAAATATCCTTTTTGAACATCTTTTAAGTGACTCATAACAATAGCGGGTGACATATTCTATTTGATGTAGCCGGTTGCAGAATCGATTGGTCCGCACAAACGAATATCTCCTTTGTGATACGGACACTGTTTGCAAATCGAGATATCACTAATTGGTAATCTGTTTGGCTCATCGCAATCATCATTTGTTATGCTGATATCTGCCATCCATTGTAGATGGATGAGCAATTCTTGACGCGCTTGTTGGTATTCATCATCCGTAAGGCGAACCATTCTACCCGATGCTCCAATAAGTAATGCCGGTGGCAAAATCTCTCTTTGTTCCGATTCTGATTTCACAGATTCTATGGCTTCCAAAGCAAGCGAATATAATGTAAGTTGCAATCGGTATTTTGCAAGTATCTTCTTTTCAGCGTCGGATGTTGCAAATGGTGACAATGGGTCTCCTTCTATCCTCTGCAACGGGTGACCTTTGTCCGTATCTAGTTCATCGAATTCACTTCTACATCCGGTTGTTTTCAAATCTACAATTTGTAGATACCCTTTATTGGATTGATCACGTAATGCCAATACCAAATCTGCTCTACCATCAAAGGAAATTGTAACTTGTTCCACATTGGCAACCGGTTTTGGTCCAGTCAATGAGAATACTGTTTTGAATTTGTCTTGCATAGCAACATTATGTTTGAACAAAAATGGTAATTCAGTTCTTAACCCTTCAACTGTGAATCCATTTTGTGTCTTTCCAACAGATAACTTTCCGAGTAATCCATTTTGGGTTAGATGGGATAATTGAATTAGCCGTTGCGAGGTTATTCTGGCTTGCTCTACATCATTTTTATCGCTACTAGATATGCCAATATTGAATTCTTCAAGAACTTGTTTGATAAGTTTGGCGTCGGCTAATTTGTCTGGGTTTGACTGACGCCACCCTTCAGGCAATTCAAGACAAGGTTCGCCTGTAACCGACGCTGGGTTTGCAAGGCCTATTTCGACTAGTCTGTGCATTATCAAGCCGAATTTGGTGGCGCTCGGCCAGTTTTCTAAAGCATCTTGAACGCTTTTTTGTTGTTCATTTAACAGCGACAAATCCTCTGGTTTCCAACCTTTGACATGCTCTAACCAATGACGTCTGCGGCATTGGTTAGATGTATCTAGTGAATGTGAACTCATTCTAATCGATTGTGAAACCATTGGCAATTTACCAATAGTGATTGGTGCTTTTTTCGCCTTCAATAGATTGTTGACTCTATTTTCAATATCCAGCCAATTGCTCAATGGTGACTTGGTTGAAACACTATCAAAACACTCTGGAGAATGATAAACCCTTAGCCCTGTTATTCCGTTACCGCCTAATTCCGAATTAGAATAAAGTTGACCTGGGTCTAATTTCAATTCTGTTTCAACATATCGTGTCAATAATGGTTCGTTGAAATTATCATCTTCTAGTAGCCAAGAAGAACCTGTTACCCTATTGCTATGTGCGAGTCCTCGTAAACCTTCCAATAACATTAGTCCCATGCATCGTTTGTTAGGCTTACTTTTGAAAGTAAAACAACCATCTTCTTCTCCAATCGTTGCTTCCTGCGTAGGGCTGCCAACAAGGATTAATCTATCCTCTACTCTGGTCATGGCAACATAAAATTCTCGTCTCCTCTCCGCTTGAGTCTGTGCCGAATCCATATTTTTGGTAAACTCCCAAAGTCCATCAAGTGGTCTTTCTCGACTTGTCCAAGGATTGATTCTTCCGGCGATTACTTGTGGAGTGATTAAGACATTTTCTTTGACTGCCATAACCGCATCCATTTTACCTGCATTGAATAGCCCTGCAACGACAACCACCTTTGATTGAAGGCCTTTTACACCATGAATTGTCATTACTTGAACTGCTCCACCAGAAGGTACTGAAACCGCCTTTGGACCTGTTTTTCCGAGCTCCTTTAATTGCTTCAATCGGTTGTATATCGCATTACTATCATGCCCTAATTCTGTTCCAATTTTATTTGTCAAAGCATACCATGCTTCACAGTTCTGTCTATCGGAATCTGTTGGATAAGCAATCAATAAATCAGAATGATCCAATACTGTGTCAAATACATCATAAACAGCACCTGCATTAATCAATTTTAACATATGAGAAAGCAAGTTTTTCACCGCCTCACTTGGTGCATTTTCAATTAATTTACTCCACCAACCATCCTTATTCGGTTTTGCTAAAGCCTTTGCAATCTGCGTATCCTTAAGACCCATAATAGGTGAACGGCAAATGGCTAGTGCTGCATGTTTAGAATATGGATTGCTCATCAATTCCAATACTGCCATCAAGGTTACACAAACTGGACGAGATAACAGCGCCCCTTGCCGGTCAGCAAGAACTGGGATTCCTTTTGCTTGTAATTTATCAATTAGATCTGGTAAATGTGTTCTTGAGTGTAATAATATTATTACATCATCGGGAATTATTTCGCCATCTTCTTCGGCTATTTCAATCATGGAACTTGTTTTTCCATCCCATATTTTTGTAGAATTATTATTGAACAATGCATGTAATCTTAAAGCGATAAGTTCATGCTCTAATTCAGATGCTTTTGCCTTGGGATTATCAAATGCTAAAAGAGGTTTCAACAAGTTTGTTTCAGGGGTTTTGGCTTCTAATTGAAGGGGCAATAACCATTCAAAAATCCCATCAGCATCAGCATTTCTTGCTGGATTAAGAGGTTGTGATTTTGCATGCCAATCGCCAGGTAATACTTGATGGCGCTCACTGAATACATCGTCAAAAATACCATTCATTGTATACATCAAATTGTGTAATGTTCTATGATTTGATGTTAGGTCAATGTGTCCTTCTTGGCGTTGTGAGGCTCGAGGCTCGTCAATTGGAGTAATACCGTCATCCTCAATTTCTACTGGAACATGTGTCCACGGTTGTGACCCAGACTTACCGGTATCATGTTGATTTGAAAAGGAGTTTCCTCCGCCAGTCGGACGTGGATCTCTACCATATCCGGCTTTGCGATAAGGTGCAAGTTTAACATCGGACAATTCGATTTGATTATTTTTTCTAATTTCTTCAACTGCCCGTAGCATCACAGTCACTTCTGCTTGACGGAATCGATAGATACTTTGTTTCATATCACCGACAATACATACAGTTGGATCCCATTCTCCGAGTGGTGTATCTGGGTCACCTGGCCTTCTGTCACGTGGACCCCATAAGCGCGCTAATAATCTGAAATGTGCAGGATTTGTATCCTGATATTCGTCGATAATAAAGGCCCTATATTTTCTTCTTAGAGATTGCAACACTTTGAATCTGCGAGATAAATCATCAAGACATTTTTCATTACCTTGGGCTGCATTAAATGCCCTAGAGATATGGTGGTCAGTCCATGGCTCATCGCCCAAACTATCCAATGCATCAACAACTGCTACTGGATATTCAAAGCGACAAATCTCTGGGCAACGAGATAGTAATAAATCTCCTGCCAAGATTTGCATATCATCAAAATCATGCACCCCTTCCTGTGCTTTTCTCAAAGCCATTATCGCTTTACAACCTCTATGTACAGTTAACAAATCTGCTAAGACACTGCTTTGTAATTCACTGGAAATTCTCAATTCTCCTGTTGGGGCTTTTTCGGGAGGATTTGGCATTAGGGGTGATATTCTGTGCTTGCAATCTGCAGGCATCATTGGAATTGTAGAATAGGGTTCTAGTGTGAAAGAGCCCATCCCAAGCATTCTAATCAAGCGACCTTGTTGACTGTCCAATAGCAAAACCATGGCTTCGATGAGAGTTTTTGCGTTCTCTGCGATTCCTTCTTTCAATGAGGCCGGTTTAATGCCCTTTGCAGCGGACTTGGATAATAGTCCACTTGGCCACTCCATCTTGTCTATCTTGCCATTAGGGAGTGATTGAGGGCCTCTGCCACTTCTCGGGAAGAAGTTGACATCATCTTTTTCATGCACTCCTTTCCATGATGCAGTGGCTATTGCAACCAACCAAACCCATTGTAACTGATTGGTCGCATCAACAGGTAATGGTTCTCTTGCTAATTGTAATAGATGATTAAAACGTGTTTGGCTAGTTCCTTGCTTTATTTCTGCGGCTGTAACATAATTGGCCGAATATTGCGAATACAAATTCGTCCAATTCAATAAATGGGCTTTCAATTCAGTAGCAAAGGCAAGGACTTGGTCTTGTACTGGTTCCACCATCATCTGTAAAAGTACCTCGCTTGGAGGGTCACTTTTTCCATCCCAACTTATTCCCATATCATTACAGCGACGTAAAATTGAACGCCTTGATTCCTCAACGAATAACGATTTCCATAACATTCCTTTGAACACAACTGCTGCCTTTTGTTGTCCTCCCAACAAAATTGCAAGCCGGTCTCTTGCTTCGATAAATTCCAATTTACCCGATAATATTCCAGCTTCTTGGGCATCATATTCTGAACGAATACGCCATGCGGTATGCAAAGTCTCCTGTTGAAGTAACGGTGTTCTTTCCTCTGCTATTTGTTCACGACTTGGATGTATTGCGACCATGTCTAAATGAGGCGAAACGATTCCAGAAAGGAAAGCGTCGATAGTGGAAATGGGTGCATCATCTAATGCTGCAACTAATTTTTCAACATCAGCATCGGATTCGATTCGAGAGTCAAAAATGAGGTCTTCTCTATCTGGAATCTTCGGCAATGGCCGGAGAATTGAAACTCTCTTGCGAATTCTTGCCTTCAATTCTGCCGCTGCTTTCTTGGTAAAGGTAATTGCAACAACTTCGCTAGGTGTAAGTCCTTTCCACTCTTTGAAATCTTTGCGTTCCTTTGCAGGGGCTCTAAGAGATCCTTGTCCTTGTAAGGGTTCTCTTGGACCATTTGGTAAACACAGTGTTGCACGTTGTTCTGAAGTGATTAGATGCTGTACATATCTTTCCGCCATTACTGTGGTTTTTCCAGTTCCTGCTCCCGCATCCAATGCAATGTGTTTGTCTAAATCCAAACCTAACTTTTGGCTGAGATTAAATTCTATTTTCTTTTTGCGAGCCATCAGTCATCACCTCCAACAATAGAAGCGGTGGGGCATGAACTCTTGACCAAACAATACTTACAACTCTTATCTGATGGTGTTGGATTAACCATTCCATTTTCTGCAGCAGTTACCGCTCTTGCTGATGTGCGAATTCGCTCACTCATCCATGCTCTAAACGCGGAAGACTCTGGTGATTCTCCTTCACCCAAATTGCGGTGATGTATTTGACAATTTTCAAATATTTTTCCAATTGATAAATCAACTAAATAATCTCTTAATTCGCTATCGATGTCAACGTAGTGAATGGTATCTTCTCCTACTTCGCTCACACCAACCCCTACTACTCTATCTCCTGGATTGAGGAGTTCCCATGCCCTAGCATAAACACCGAGTTGTATTTCATCAAAAATCGCCCTACGATGGCGGTCTCCAGCCTCGCCGGGCTTAGGGCCTTCAAGGCTCTTTAAATCTCTAATTATTATCCATCTTTTTGCAGGTCCACATGGTTTGTTATAATCAAGAGATAATGGTTTCATATCACCTTTATCATCACACAATAAGCCGCTTTGTATTGCTTTAGTCCTCAAGTGTGAAGGTAATATTACTTCATCAACTCTATCAATTCTACCAGCCAGTTTGAATGGCTTTTTCTTGGATGAATCATCGAGTGCATCAATAATAATTGAATCGCTATCCTTGGCCTTACAAAACCATTCACAAGCAATAGGTGCCACATCTGTTAACGCCAAATCTGCAGTTACTAATCTACCAAGTCTACCACTTAGTGGGAGTGAAATTGAACCATCCAAATATTGATTCCAAGTTGAGGTCGATATTCCAAGGAGGTCTCTTGTTCGGTGTACTGCGACTGCGTCACTTCTCGCCAACCAAGGTACATTCTCGCTCAAATATCCAAGCACTGCATCCCAAGCTTTTGCTTGCGTAGCAACTGGTCCCTTAGCCAGTGAAACACTCTTTGACATGGCCGGACCGCCAATTTCCACACCATGGCCTTCCAATATTGCTGCTTCACAATCGTGGATAATCGTCCCTCTAATTCGATTGTCTAAGTCTTCGCTTTGTGCTTCTTCTATCCCCGCACGTAGGTGGGATTTCATCCATGCCTCGCGTGGGCATTTTATCCATGATTGAAGACGACTTGCAGACCACTTTGCAACTTCTATTTTTGTGGTCTTGGCACCAATGTATTGGTTGATATTACTGTTTTTTATTTCTGCTGAAGGTAATGGCCTTGGGTCAATCGCTGGAGTCTTACTTTGCCCTGTTTTAAAACCTAAAGTTGGCCATTCTGACTCTGTTCTTCCTCCTGTCGTCACGAGGCTTTTTGTTGGCCGTAATAATATTGAATCAGAACTTAACATGGCTTTTCTATCCTTCCAGGCGATAGTTTCGCCAACTTCTAAATTAGAAAAATTTGGTTGCCTTGCAAATCTATCAGCCTGTATTTTTTCCTCATGTGCTACTGCGATTGTGCCAAGATGGGCAGGGGTTCCTTGTTCTTCCCATCCTCCTGTAATAGCCAAACCTAGTCGTTGTTTACTATCTCTGCCTCTATTACCTGAACGTTGACCGCGGGCAACGCCGGATTCAATGACCATTGAATATGGGCGAGGAGTTAGCCACTTTCCTTCTCCACTTTGACGATGTACTAGATGCCATGCTCGGTTTGGGTTGGTTGGAGAATATTCTGTTTCTGCAATAAATTCCGGTACCTCTGAATATTTGGAAACGGTTCCTTCCAATCTCAAATCGCCAATCCATTCGGCCAATGGCGCGCTTGGCCCACAACCTTCATCTGCCGTAGTATCAAAAATGACCACTGTTTTTGCTGCATTTAGTAGATGTCTGAGATGGTGCCGCCCTCTTCTAATTGGCAAGTCGGTGTTGTGTAAGCCCAGTTTTATCCTTGCCTCAGAATCAATCCATGGAATTTTTGGGGCTTTCATTGACCATGAATCTACATCACAACCTGCTAATATTATCAAATCTGCTTGTAATCCATGTGCTTCCTCAGGAGTTGCTAGTGTAATGTTTTGATTAGTGGTTCGGGAAGTTTCTAATTTTGAATTGCTCGCTATCAATTCTAAGAATTCTGTGAACTCTATGCCAGTGGAAGCAACTTCCAATTCACAATTACGTAATTGTTGAACTAAATTATTGAAGCACTGGTTGAATATTTGTAGGGCTTGGATAGATCTATCCTGATTGGCGCTTCTTAGCATCAATGCTTGCCAATCAACTCTTGACAATATGTGATTGAACCATTGAGCACCATTTGTTATTGGCTCGGGTAACGGTAATACTTCCCCACTTGAACAACCTATTACCTCTTCTTGAAGCAATGGTTGTTCTCCATTCAGCAATAATGGTGCCCAGATACGAGAAAGGGATGCTATCCACCACTGGGTTTGTTCTAACTCTTTCAAAGTCCTTTCTTCATTGTCACCTAATTGGGGCTTGGCTTGAGCTAACATTCTCATCCATCTTCGAAGTGCACCTTGGCCTCCTAAGACATGGAATGATTGTGCCATTTTCTCTAATATTCTGCGGCTAGGTTTTGCTTTCCAGTCTTTTTCAATTGGATGTTTTTCACTCACCACAGCCCCATTATAGAGTGGAAGTGAGTGGCTTGAAATCAAATTCAGTAAGTTTGCCAAACTCCATGCGTTTTGACCACTACTCAATCTAGCCAATTGTAATATTGCTGTTATTGCTGGTTGGGAATCTAACTTATCTGCAGTTAATGGTAAATCATAACCCAATTGTTGTAATCTCTTTGACCAAATTTGGTCCCTTGACGATTTTGCTGCATCAATTAACAGAATGCTACCATCTTGAGTTGCTTGATAGTTTGACATTATCTCGATTGCTGCATCAACCGTATGTTCACTTCTATCTAAAGTAACAATATGGTGTTGTGTTTCCTTCATCACACCTATTGGCGAAAGCCAATCAGCAGGATTGTCCACTTGCCATATTGTATGACTTGGCAACCATTCAGGAAGTTGTGATTGCGTTATGAACACAATATCTTGGATGTATGAGCCGTGATGGCCGATGCGGAAATTTCCGGCATTACACAATTGATGTATCGGTTTGAATTTTGTGATCTCTGTGAGGAGGTCGATTTCAATTTCAGTAAAATCCGGTGCAAAATCCAATATCACAATCCCGCTTATTTCATTTAATGAAAATGGGGTTTCTTCACTATTTCTTAGATGTTTAACCAATCTTCGTTTTACCAAATCAGGGTGTGAGCCACCTAATTTGTCTTCAATTACGTCCAATACTTTGACCAAATCTTGTGCTCCAGGGTCATCTTGCCAAACCGTTGGATCCCTTACTTCTGACAATACTCGATGCAGTTGTAGTAATCTCTCCGTTTTGAAGGTCGTCCAAGCACCATATTCCCCACTATGCATTAAAGGAAATTTGTTTTCTTCAGCAGCTTTTATGCATTCTTTGTGAACGATGGTAAAAAGTGCAGCGTCGTTTTCCATAATACCTGGTAGCCTAAGGTCCAAGTGCAAAGATGCCACCAGCCGCTGAATGGTGGTATGTCTAGTAGTGTCTACCGGAATTCCACTAGATGATAATTTCAGCAACAAACTTGAACGCGAATTATCATTTGGATGTATGACTAGAATATCTTTACCCAACTCGGTTTGTAATCCGTCTTCAAGCCATGTAGGAATTGCCAAACCATGAGGTATCGCCTCTTTGGTTATCATTTCCTTTGCATGTCCCGACATTGTTAGCACCCTAGACTGTGTGAACTAATGTCAACTGTTATTGAAGGCTTGCACAATTATCCGCTAATCATCCAATCTTTGTGGCATTTTCATTTTGCATTCTGTAAACAAATTGACGTTACTAATTCGATCTGATTCAATATAGAACAACTGCCAAAAATGGCTAATTTGGAAGGTCTTGATGATTCATGTTTCCTTTCTTTATATAGGGTGGAGGAATTAATAGAAATGTGAATAAGAAACATTCTTGTTTTGCTATTATACGACATCTTATGCGAAAGTTTAAAATAGTAGTGTCGTCATAGTAGGTATGTTGCCGGTTTTTAGGGGCTATTTAGGGGGTTTTTGCCCCTCCGCCACTAAGCGCCTGACAACAAAGGGATCGTGCGAGCCCTAATTAAGATTGCACCATGAAAAGGAGTGAAATAAACATGAATAACAAAAAAGAAGAAACTGAAGAGAAGTGTGACGAATGTGGCTCAACTGAGTTTGACACAAATTATGAACGTGCAGAGAAAGAATGCTTGGATTGCGGTCTGACAATTGACCACCAGGAGTTCAGCGCAAACGATGATACTCGCCAATTTGGTGAAAATGCAACCACTACTGGAGTCAGAACATTTGGTGTGACCGACAAGAACAACGCTATTGGTAGCGCTACAATGTCAAAGAAAGACATCAGAAAATTGCCAGCCAGCCAGAGAAGGGCCTTCTACACAATCAGACTAATGGAACGTGGTACTGTACGTGATAGACACCCTTTCTTTGGCTTAGTAATGAGGGAATTAGATGGTTTTTATGGCCGCAATACTGCTGAGAGGTTGGAGTTTTTGGCTCGTATGTCTTGTCTACCTCTTACTAAGGAACAAGAAAAGATACGTGATGGCTTGAAGAGTTGTGACCAAAAGAGGTTGGCAATGCCCAAGCAGAGTATTTGTCGTCTAAAGGCTGAATTGAAGGGTGGCTCAGAAAGTGAGCGCGCCAAGATTATAGCGATTGCGCTAGCTGAACTTGGTGGAGATTTGCAGATTACTAGCAAGATTGACCGTCGCTTCGACCTGATGAGATATGGACTAACTGACAAACAGATTTTGTCAGCCAAGATGATTATCATGAAGCATTACAAAGGTCGTATTGGTCTGCTTGGTGAACCTGCTCCGCGTAGAATTCATCCAAGTGAATTGCGTTGTGATGATGCTGACCAAGTAATCGCTCACCTTGACGAAGTTCTATCCTCTTCATTAAGTGATGCAGACTTAGATACGATTCACAGAAATGCTGCCCACAGATTGGACCTTCTTGGCGAGCCTGGAGATATGAAGAATTCTCCTTTAACCGTAAATACCAACATTCGTATGGTCATTGCATGTACATATTATGCCACACTGCAATCCCTTGGTCTTGCTGATGGTTTGTTGAATCGTGTTGCTACTACTTGTCGCCTTACCGGCAGTGGAGTTTCTTCACGCCTAGAACAATTCCGTGATGAAGATGTTACTGGTAAATTATTTGTCGATGGTGCCTTTGAAGATTTCAGTATATTGTGAAGTGAGATATAATCCGTTATCACATCAATTGATATTGAAGCACCGAATGGCTTTGGATGATGCGTATCATTTCCTGTCTTGTATCGTTAATGCTGCTTTCAGTAATTATCCCCTTCAATGCTGATGCTGCGCCGGCCGAATCATTGGTCGTTGGAGCGGTGTTTGGCGGCCAGTGGGTTGATGCAAACAATAGTACGGTTCAGAATAGTCAATTATCAGATTTACCAGCAATCGTTGAAGATTATACTGCTACTTGGTGTACTAATTGTGTGGATGTTGAACACGCGCTTGATGATGTTGCCTCACAGATCCCAATCAATCAATATAATTTTCATCGCTCAATTGGTGAAACTCAAGACCCCTTTGGCACAGATGTATTGGATCACCGGTGGGAGTCTCGATATGGGCAAAGAGCACCTCCTACAGTGATATTTAACGGAAGTCAAAAACAGGTGGGCAGTGTTTCCAACGGAGATACTTTGCAAGATGATTATGCTGCACTAGCACAACTTGACCTATCTCTTGGACAGGGTAGTTCCAGTTTTACCTGGACTGCTACCGGGCAAGGAAGTGGTTCTGTTTCGTGGAACCTTTCTATTGACGATTCGCAATTCGGCCAGAGTGTCATTTCTGTAAATCTGTGGATAGTTGAAGCTTCTGCTCATTTTGAAGAAGGCACTAATGGATTAGAGGATTACCCGCACATTGTGCGTGAAATCCAATCACTAGGAAATTCAACTAGCGGTACTGCGCAAATTTCCCTACCTGATGCATTTGACGGAAATGACTTATCAGTCCATTTGATTTACCAAATCCTCAACCCTATTGTTGAAGACGAGGGGAGTGAAAATGAACCCCAAGTAATAGAAAAGAAAGGCATGCCAGCAATATCACTTGTTGCAACACTTGCACTATTTGCAGTAGCTACACTAACGAAGTCTACTAATAGATTCAAGTGAGAATGTCAATCATTGCATCATCGCGTAGATCTTCTTCCAATTCCCAGGCAAATTCCGTTACCTCTTGTGGAGCTTCTTGGGCATCTTGATAATGCCACCACCAAGGTGGTGCTCCTCTTGCACCGAGTCTTTGTTGAAGTCTTTCAATTAGCCGAGTCATTGAACGGCGTGCGTTTGGGCGCGGGTGGTCTCTACGAACTAATACCGTCTGTCCATTATATGCTCCATCCTCGACATAGCCTAACAATTCAGCGAGACTAATAATAGACCGAATCTCCAATCGACTTCTCATCGTCACCCGTAGGTTACAATGTTCAAATGATATTTCTTGCATTACTTGTTCTCCAACTCTAATCGTGGAACCAATTGGTTGTAATTGCATTGCTTGCCAGACCCGTGGCATCAATTCGCACCAACGTCTCTCTCCATTTCTAAGGTCGCCGATGGCCTCATTATGCGCCGCCATTCCTTGATTTCGTAAGAACATCCAATTTCTACCATATTGCTGAAATTCAATATGATATTGCTCCTCAACTTCATTGGGAAGCTTTTTGGAAACATCCTGTCTCCATTCCTGCACAAACTTCATTATTGGAGGGGGATTTCCTTGTTTGATTTCTCTCATTGTGGCATTGCGATGTTTACAATTCCCACTAGTTCGTTTTCTAATTCTATGATTTTGCGGCCATCCGCCACGCATATAATCATCAAACCGAATGTCATTATTTCTGTCAAGCAGATTATACAAGGCCATTCCGCCTCTTGCTCCACGGATTTTTTCAGGGCCGAGATCTTCGTGGTCAAACCACCGCAGTGGACGATGTGGGTTGTTTTGGCGGAATTGGTCAACCGCTGCTGCATTTATGAATGGTTTTTCCTCTGGAGAAATTTTGTTGCTAAATCCAAATGGTGGGTTTTTGGCTATTTCTGTAAATACACTATCAACTCTAGAGGATAATGTTACATCATCGATTAATGAAAGAATGACTGAAGCAATTGTATCTCCTAATGGCACTTCAGAATGAAATGCTCCATCATGGATACACAAGGGTTGCCCTTCATAAGGGCCTAGATTTTTTATTGCTCCAATGATAAATGGGGCACCATGGGCTCCTCTTCCAGCGCGTACTTCATAGAAATGGCCAAGGCGTCCGATGACTAATATTCGATTGCCTTCGACGAAAACATTGTTCGGATTTGCATTAATTATCTGATTAAGAAAATCGATTGACCGGCGTAATGGTGGCGAAATTACGATTGCGTCGTCATGGCTAGTAGCCCAGTTGCTTTGGATTGCTAATAGGTTAAGCCCTGCTTGTGATTCCGCAGGAGACAATGATGAAGAAATCAAATAAGCCCAGATTATTGGATCCACTGGTATCGTTATTAGACGAGAATTTCCGGCTTTGGTTTTTATTCGAAATTGCCATTTGTTCCTTGCAAGTTTCAATGGCCAATCTTTCATAGATAGTGGGCGGTTTGTGGGTCTGTGATTAAGCCATCTTGAAACCCAAGGCGCTGTTATCAAATCAAGGCATCCTTTAGGATGATTGGCAAATCCATCAACAACTTCACGATTGAAAGAATTAGGCATTGACATATGTATTCTCAAACGTACATCTCTTGCCCATGCACCGAGAGGGTGGTTGCCGTTTTCTCCGGTTTGGAAGCGGTCTTCAGCCTCAATTTGCAACCAATTTAGCATTGCGACCAGGGGTCTTTTTTTGCAAGCGTTTCTTCTTTGGGCGTCTCGTCTAGCCCCTCTTCTTTGCATTATTCTTTGCATTCTCCAATTATTGTATACGCGCCCATAATGCTCATGTTCTCTTTCATTAATTGCTTCGTATACTAGTGACCCCATCGTTGTGACCAATTTAGAAATATTCCATCCCATCCTTTTCTTTTCATCTGATATTAGAGTCAATAGATAAATTACAGGTACTGAAGCTGGGAGTTTTCTTCCATCAAGTATCGCTGTATCTTCTAAAAAGGAAAGTCGTTTTCCATCCTCCAAGGCAAAACCGATTTGTAAGATCCTCCTGTCGTCATGCTGTAATCTATGGCCTTCTTTCAATAAATGAATAATTCCTTGTAAGCGTTCAATTGAACACGGAAGTGAATGGATTGGGTCTTCATGATCTCTTAGTCGAGCCCATGAAACATCGGGAGTTCCAACTACATTATTTCTTAAACTAACCCACCGTTGACGAGAAGTTCTTCCCCTTCCACCGATTAGTTCAATTCCTTCTTCGTGTTCACTCATTGACAGAATTACATTCCAATTTTCATCTACTGAGTTGCCAACGAGAGATTGGCATAACGCACAAAGGTGTCCGGAGTCAATTTTATTATCACAAGCGTTACAATTTCGCTCAACGTCAGAATCCATACAAAATTAATTCGGCTACGGTATTTGAAGTAATTAGCCAAACATTACCAATTATTATTTGATTAATTCTTATTTATTTTAGCAAAGGCATCAATAATTCTCGCTTCATCAACATCGTTAATATGTAAATGGCACACTATTCTTACTTTATTTGCGCTGATATCAAATAAATCAATTCCATGTTTTTGTAAGTCTTCCATTACCTCTGAAGCAGGATTATTACATTTTACATAAACCATGTTGGTTTGAACTGTGTCCAAATCCACTGAGAAATTATCCATTGAGTTAACGGCCATTGCAATACGTATTGCCCTTGCATGGTCTTCTTCCATTCGCTGAATATTGTTGTCAAGGGCGAATAAACAGGCTTGTGCCAATATTCCAGCTTGCCTCCAACCGCCACCGAACATTTTTCTCCAACGATGAGCGCTAGCAATGAACTCTGAACTACCCACTAATACAGAACCGACTGGTGCCCCCATGCCTTTTGAAAAACAAATTGAAACGGAATCATAATCTCTGGTCATGCGTTTTGCATCAACACCTGTTTTGACAATCGCATTGAAAATTCTAGCCCCATCAATGTGTGCTTTACAACCATTATTATGAGCAATAGCAGCAATATCATCGAGTGTTTGTTGCGGATAACAAGTGCCCCCACCTAAGTTAGACGTATTCTCCACACAAACTAATGAGCCATTCGGATAATGACCTTGACTCCCTTCTGATTTTCTTATTGCCAATACTACATCATCTGGATTCATAATGCCGTTTTCGCCCTCAACTAAGGCGATGCTGACTCCACATAATGCAGCATATCCTCCGCCTTCATATTTGTAAATATGAGCCGTTTTATCGCAGACGATTTCGTCGCCAGGAACGGTATGTGCTTTGATGGCAATTGCGTTGGACATTGTTCCTGATGCGACAAATAATGCAGCTTCTTTGCCGAATAATTTAGCAACTCTATTTTGTAATTCAATGACCGTTAAATCGTCACCTAATACATCATCACCAACACTTGCACTCTCCATTACCGCCCGCATCTCTGCTGTTGGTTGGGTTACTGTATCGGAACGAATGTCGACTCGGTCACTTGGATGGTCGCGCATGTGCCCTCCTGTTCGGCAACACACATCAAACAGGTGGTGCTTCAAATCATTTTGAAAAGTATATGCAAGGCTTGAAATAGTCTCGTGAGAATTAATAATCATGTGTGATTTATTTGGAATGAGTTGTAATGATGAGGATAGAGCGACGAGAAGTTTACCAATTTTCTCGCAATATGCTAGTTCAAACCCTGATGGTTGGGGCATTGGATGGTTTGAAGGAAATAATGCAGTAGTGCATCGAGCACCACGTAGGGCAGATTGGGATGAGACGTTCTATGATAGCATGGATAAAGCCCGTAGTCACAACCTAATTGCTCATATTCGCTATGCTACACATGGTGAGCCGAATGAGTGTAATTGCCATCCTTTCATCCGTCACTACAATGGTAGAGATTGGATGATGGCGCACAATGGCTGGGTTACTGGCGCTGGAGGCCATCCGGATGCTGAAGGAGATACTGATTCGGAAACCATTTTTCATGAAATAATGGATAAGGTCAGTGAATATCAAAACATAGGAACCTTTAGAGGGAAATATCAAGCATTGAAAAAAGGGATCAAAAATGTCTTTGATTCTCATCATGGCACCATTAACTTAAATCTGTTAATCAGTGATGGAAATATGTTGTATGCTTTCAACCATTATAGTAGAAAACCAATGTACATGCTTAGGCGTTCAAAATCGTATGGTGGAGCAATTCTAATTTCAACCAAGGAATTAACCGATGAGAACTGGGAAGTAATTCCTAATAATAGGCTTCTCTGCATCAATAATGGTGAAATTGAAATATTGTCCAGCCCATTGGTGTTCTGATGTTAAAGTAGTTTGAGATTTTCAGTAATTTTCTCAACCAACTCATCTTGGCAAGGACCTATTGCTAATACCGTCAGAGAACCTGAGGGGATTTGTGTATGGCCTGCATCATGTATTTTTGAGGTTAGCAATCCTGCCTCTTTTGCTTGCTTTTCCAAAACGAGTAAATGGTCTGCATCATCGCCTTTTAGACATATTTTCTTTTGCCCTGATGATAACCATGCTTGAAGTGCCAAGGGTGATTTTTCTCCAGCCTTCAAGGTTGCTTGAACGGATGCATGACCTGCTTGTGCAGCAATTTTCCCTTTGCCCATTTTTAATCCATTATTGATAATAAGAACCAATTTTACAGGGCCTGAAGGAGATTCTCCATTATGTGATGGAGCGGTCATCTTGTGAATAATTGAGCGTATTCCCACTTCATCCCCTCAAGTCAAGGCAGGGCTTAACCCTCAATAAGGCTTCAACTGTGAAGTAAGTGCATCGATAGATCTTCTAGGAGCTGGCCCAATACCAAGAACTGTTATCGTACCAGGTTCAACTTCCGTATGGCCTGCATCTTTGACAAGATGTGTTACCAAACCGGCTGCTTGTGCTTGTCCAGCCAGCCGTTGCAAACTTTGTAAATCATCAACTTTGAGACATATTTTTCTGGCCCCGCCATTAAGCCACCTTTCCATTAATCTTGAATTGGTCTTTCGTGAAGCCATAGTGCATGAAACTGCAGCATGAGAGCATTGGACTGCCATTTTCCCTGCTGATAACCTGAGGTCTTTTCGAACTATCAAAGCCATTGAAGGCGAATCATCGCTTATTGACATACCCTTCCAACCTAACTAATTCATGCGTGGTAAATTATTGATTCCTCTGACATCAATTCAACTTCTTCAACGACTATTTCTTCTGCTACTACATCTGCAAACCAAGATCCGAACCAAACTGCAAAGGTTAGATTGCCCAGTGCGTGTAGTAAATCATAAGGAATACCATGAGCAAGATATGTTAGGAAAGAAACGATACTGGTTGAACTATCAATGATAGAGAATGAGACGATCAAATCAAAGACAAAGGCAGAAGCAATTGCTGCAACAAATAGACGGTTGCGTTGTAATTCCCCATTAGCAATAATTGCAAATTTTGAACCGATTACTGCAACGCTTGCCCAACCAATCGCTTGGAAGATTGTCCACCATCCATTGCCGATAATAGCATTGGAAATCATCGCTACTAGTATTGCGAAAGCGGCTCCCCGACGTGCGCCTAATTGTGCACCAATAATCAAAGCAGCAACTGTTACCGGCTGGATATTTGGTAAAGGTTGCATTAATACTCTCGCTGCTGATACTGCTAATACTAACGTAAGTAGCAACAATGTATCTCCAAGACTCTTCTTAGATGGAGTGGCCAAAAGCCAAAATGCTGCCACTAACAATCCAATATCCAAAACAAGACTGGTCATTGGCGAAAGTACTGGACCGTGTGTGCCAAGTGCTTGGAACATAATGCGAGCCAAGAGTAGCACCCCCTTGAGGCTTGCGCGGAAATTAACCGAGATGTTGCAGTATTATGCAGGTATCCAATGGACGATTGTGCTTTCTTCAATCGCTACATTATCTGCCGAAAATGAACCTCTAGAACCATTGACGAAAAACTCCCATCCTTGACCTTGATGTCCGTCAAACGAAGTGACATAGGTGCCGATATCGGATTGCTGTGAAGTGATTGAGATATTGAGGTCAATGGCTACTTGGTTTGTTAATTGTAACACATTATCAAAACCTGAATAGCCTCCCATCATTTGCTTTTGGCCATCTATTTCGATAATAATTATCTGAGTTCCTTGCCATTGTTCGGGCCAACTTTGATTCCATTCACCCTCAACCCCATCTATTGAATCTTCAATTCCAATATCTGCTGAAATATCATCTACTTTGTTTGACCACTGTGTTGACAGAGTTGGTATTGCAATAATCGCTACTAGCAAAATAAGTAATATTGAAAATTTCTTGCCTTGTTCGGGCTTTCCTGCCATGAATAACATAGCACAAAAACTACTGAAAATAACTACTAATAGAATTTGATTATTGTTATTGTTCTCGTCATTGGCTGTAGTATTTTCATCTAAATCTTCAATGGGTTGTGTGTCATTCAATCCCCGCCAATATACAACCATTCTACTAGCGTCATTTGCTAAGACTAACCAATCTGAGTCTCCTTCAGAATATACTGCAGGTGCTGCAGTTGTATATGTTGAAAATCCTGGCTGAAATCCTCTAACATGTTCAAGTAAACCATTTTCGACCAAAGTAAAACCTTTCCAGCCACCCTGTGCTGTGTTGAGTGGAACCATGAATTGACCATCTAGGCCCATTGCCATCTCACCATTGGTAGTGAAAGTAAGTGATGACAATGCACTACAATTGTTGGAACAATCAAAAGAACGTAATTCAGATGAATCTCCAGTCACCAAATATTGACCAATCATTATTGGCATCGCTGGGGAAGAGCCTGAAGAATATGTATTGATTATTGAATAATTTTCATCCAATAGAGCGATTGTGCTATGCCCGTCTCCTTGTGCATGAATCACAATCCCTGCATCAGTGATGAGAGGTGGATGCCTAATCTTGCCGATAGCAAGTGGGTATGAAGTTAGATTTCCTTCGCGCGACAAGTGCCACAATGTTCCATTTTCATCTCCTGCAAGATAGCCAGTTTCTGTAATAGTAACTCCATTTCTCCAACCCAAATCAGTGGTGGCATTTTGAATTAAAGATCCATCTGCAAGACATAGACTAACGATTCCGGTTCTCGTTGTTACCACTAATTTATCCTCATCTTGGGCCGAAGACCCGGTTATTCCCCACACATTCACTTCACTTTGATATTGCCACTTTCTCAATCCTGTCAATGGCTCAACCGATTCGATTAATCCATCTGACCATGCGATGATTAACTGCTTGGACCAATTTCCACAGAATCCTTGTCCTGCTTCTATTATTTTCAAGGGTGACATGTCATGCTGAGTTGCGTTTTGATTGGTATGATTCCACAACTCTTTGCCGTTTAATTCGTAAGCAAATACTTGAGGTCTTTCTTGTCCAACCCACATTCCACTAGTTCTAACGAATAATGTTGCATTATCGATTAGTGGTGCAGTGGTGACATATCCACCGTTGAATTGTTTAGCCCATTGGGCTTCAAATCCGTAAATTTGGTCATCTTCGCTTGGATTTGAAATTGCGCTCACTGAACCTGTATTGATAATTATAAAAGTCGCACATAGAATGAGCAATTTTTGTAGGCGATTCATGGCCATCACTCTGTCACTTTTTGAATCGCTTCTCGTAATAATGCGCTAACTTGTTTTCCATCTGCTCCAGCAGCAGCTTGCATTACCACTCCCATCAATGGTCCCATCGCACCCATTCCTCTCTCCTTGATGAAGTCAATTCTTTCAGCGACAATATTGTCAACAATAGATGTCAAATCTGCGACATCTGCTGGCTTATATCCATTCTTTTCTGCATATTCAGCAATCTCTGCAAGAGTTGGATTTGACCCTGATAGTGCTGCAACGATTTCATTCATAGATTCTCGCGACAGGTGTCCGGATTCTTTGGCACGTAGTACGTTAGCCAACAAGCTTGGATTTGCTGTATCGTTTTCCAAAATTAATGTCGCTAATCCTTTGTGTGGCAAATCATCAACATTGTCCACGAAAATATCATCAAGTTCTCTTGCTAATATTTGTCCTGCTTGGTCTTGTGATATGTCAAATTGTTGCATTCTGAGATTTCTCTCATCATCACTCATCGGTAAATTGTCGACAATGGCTTGCCACTTATCGGATGCCAAAGAGAAAGAGGGAATGTCCGTTTCGGGATACATTCGTGCACCACCTGGTAATGGCCTCATCGGCGATGTTGTGCCATCTTCTGGCGCACCTTTCTTCACTACGACATTACGAACTTCTTGTGGTATGCGATGCCATGCTAATCTGGCTCTATGGAGTACACTTTCCAATGCCAATTCTGCTTGCCATTGTGGTGCCAAGCACAAAATGAATGCATCAGATTGCTGTAAATCTAATTCACTTCGAACCTTCTCAACTTCGCCCGACTCAACACCATATGCTGGTAATTCATCTGAATGGAAGACTCCCTTGACCCCTGCTTGCTTTGCTGCACCTGCAAGTTCTCGGCCAAGGCGAGGGAGTTGTGCTCCGCCTTTATCCATCTGTTTTGTTCCAATTTTACCAGCCAAATTTGCAAGTGGTAGCGCTAACATTACACTGCCTTTAGACAAACCATCAACAACCATTTTGGAAGTGCATTGAGCAAAACAATTTGTTACATCCTGCAAATTTAATGGTAATAATTGTGCAACTGCTTCTGCAACTTGTGACTCTGTCGCAGTATCGGTAGTTCTTCTATCGGGGCTCAACAATGGAAGATTCATTGAACTTCTCAACTCATTGGCAAGGCGATAAAAATGTAGTTGCCTTGCCATCTCAATACTAATTATTCTTGGAATCCAAGATAGGTCCTGACAGCCTTTGATCTCCACTCTATCTCCGCACATCAGTGATACATTGAGATCTTGACGAATTGAACCCAATCCACGGCGAACTCTTCTTGTTTGCCGCAAAACCCTACCCAAAGCGATGGAAGTTTGCTTTGCGTGTTCGGGTGACTTGATGTCTGGAGCGGTCGCGATTTCAATCAAAGGCAAACCCAAACGGTCCAAATTATAAATGACATTTTCTCCATTTTTGGCCATAATAGTGTCTAATTTTCTTGCCGAATCTTCTTCGAGACAAAGTAAATCAATTCCAACAGGGCCACCTTTTGTTTTGAGGATTCCATCGGTTGAAATCAAAGAAGTCCTTTGGAATCCACTTGTATTAGAACCGTCAACCACAGTCTTCCGCATGGTTTGAATCAAAGAAACTGGTTTCGCTTGAAGCAACGCTGAGACGGTTAGTGAAATATCAATTGCATTTTGGTCATGCGGTAGTGGAGGTTGGTCATCCAATTCTATTAATCCAGCATTAGGCGATTTTACATAGGTAAATGAACGATTTCTGCGCGCTTCAAAGCGTGCGGCGATGTCTATTTTCCCACCTTCACCTCTACCGGCTCGAAGTCTACGATCGTATCGTGGCCAATCTTGTGGAACTGTATCAATAGTTACATCAAATAATTCTCCGCTTTGACGAGAATGAAGTTTACCTGTGGCTAATTGTTGGTGGACTTCTATGCCACACATAAATCCCAAAATCTCTGGGTCCAATGCATCTGCATCATCGATTTCACCCACTGGTTGGTCAGTGAAAGTCTCCCCCATAACAAAGCCCATGCACTCACCCTTCATCAGTCAAGCGATTGATAATGAATGGTTTCATTCAAACAATTGCTAGAGTTTCATAACCTGTTGGGCGCATCAGTGTGCCATTAAGACACAACTTTTCAATAATATCTTCTGCTTTGTCCCGGCTAATTCCAATACTCTCTGCTTCATTAAGAACTTCTAAGAAATCGGCTTCTCCACCGCCTTCATTTTGTAGTCTTGAAACAATATCTCGAATCGCCTTTTCCTTGTTACGAACAGACCCTTTCTTACCGGTTTGAAGTGAGGTTTCATCAAAGTTCTCTCCCATCAACTCGTGGCGCCATGTTTTGGTTAAGCGAATCGCTCTTGTCGCATCGTCAAGTGTCGCTTCTTGTGAAAGACGTATTCTCGCACTGGCTTCTGCAAGTCTTGCGACCGCTTCAAGAGAACGCGCAGTAATGGCCACACTATCGCTTGCTTCACCATCTTGTTTTCTAGTAGAAACATAAAACTTGACTATCAAATCTCTTGCTTCGGATGTTAGATTCGGATGGATGGTTCGCTTAGCATGAGCGATATATTTACGAATCAGTTCTCTTGGTAATATTTCCAAATCATCTGAAGTTTTCTTCACTTCAACGGATGACTTTGAAGGGTCAGGCGCACTACCTTCATTGACCAATAATTCGCTGACACCCTGTAATCGATTTTTGATGATGTGATTAGCAATCTTAGCATCCAAATTTTCCTCTGGATTATCGGTCAATAACCAAATGACATCAAAACGAGAAACCAAAGGAGGTGCTAAATTGATTTGGGCTGTAAAGGGCGCCTCTGAAATAGGCTCAAATCTTCCTTTCTTTGGATTTGCTGCTGCCAAAACCGCACAGCGAGTACGCAGGCTTGCATTGATACCTGCTTTGGAAATTGAAATTCTCTGCTGCTCCATCGCCTCGTGCATACTGGACCTGTCGCTCTCGTTCATCTTGTCGAATTCGTCAATTGCTGCAAGTCCTAAATCTGCGAGAACCAAAGCACCGGCCTCTAATGTCCATCGTCCATCAGCAGTTGCATCTTGAACGGCTGCAGCTGTCAAACCAGCGGCAGATGCAGATTGTCCTGAAGTGAAACGCCCTCTTGGCGAAAGTTTCGCCATGTAACTGAGCAATTGTGATTTAGCCACACCGGGGTCACCCATTAGCAAAATGTGGAGGTCACCACGATTTCTTGTACCGTCCTCATTCAATCTTGCAACGCCGCCGAATAATTGCAACATCAAAGATTCCTTGACGCGGGTCATTCCAAAAATAGATGGAGCAATACTAGCGGTGAAGATATCATAAATATCTGGACGGCGTGATAATTCCTTGATTTCCAATTCTTCATCTTCGGTAATTGAAATCTCTTCTAGAGGGACATTTTGTCTCTCCAATGACTGGATTCGCAAAAATATGTCAAATACTGGAGTATCTTTTCCACCCTTGCGTTGTGAGCGAATAAAAAGAACACCATTTGCTTTTACTCGATCGCCTGGATTCAACTTTCCTGCAAGGTCATGTTCACCAATGCAAAGTATTCTCTCAGGTTGAATTCCACCTTTCATCTGTTCTGGTAATTCTTGCAATTCAATAAATTGAGAATTGATTAAAATTGATTCTTTGTGATTTAGTGCAAACCTAGTTTGCCGCTTGGCTCTACCACAACCGCCAGTAATTTGTTCACACTCAACAGGCTCTATCAATTCCTGTTCATTTGGCTGGTTGATAACCATTGTATGATTACATGCCATACACTCAAATTGTGCAGAATATATTCGTGGCCTAACTCCAGAAATTTTTGTCACTACCGAATCAAGTGCTAACATCTGCCCAATATCATCAGCCCGTAATTGCGATACTGTACGAACTTGGTCACTTGGAAGATGGTTTATTCGTACAAAAGGAAACATTGTAGGGCTGCCCGCATCGATTAGAAATTGGCGTAGGGCTTGGTTTGCTGCATGGAAATGTAAATCGGGATTTTGTACAATATCATGAGCAAACTCTGTATCGAATCCCTCAATTGTACGATATGAAATGTCTAAAGATTGATCATCTGGCCACATCTGTGCTAAGTTGTGAACCGCCTCCGAGAAATAGTCTTGAATGAGCGAAGTCCAACGTGCTGGCAAATCAAATTCTTGTAACATTTTGGACACCATTTGTGATAGGTTAAACTACCCGACTTCTCACATGTAAAGTCAACAGTTTATGATGATTCACATTGGAATTCAGCACCCCATAGTTTCCACTGCAAAATAAAAACGAGCGACTGGTCTATATTGACAGTGGAAATAAACTACCACTGCCCAAATTCCGATGAGGTTTTTTCAGTCTAATTTGTCAACCGATTAGCCCATGTGTAAGTTCGTCTACGGAGGTTGTATGCCGGAGCATAATTTCACACCCCTCAGCGGGCGAATGGAGAGGTTTTCAGTCGATTCTGAATTACTACAAAATCGCTTGGGCGACCCCACTTGTAGAGAAGTTTTGGTTCACATTCCTCTGCAAGCGGATGCTGCAATGCAGAACGGTGAGACGGTGGCTGTTATCATCTATCTAGCACCGTTTACATCTTCTGGACCACAACGAGCAGGATGGAAGGCTTTCGCTGAAACAATGCCACAGCGTCATGAAAGACTAATCTCTGAAGGTAAAATGAAAGCAACTATGCTTGTATTTCCTGACACCTTTACCAGCCTTGGCGGTAACCAATTTGTTGATTCTCCTGTGATGGGGAATTGGTCGAGTTGGCTCTCACAATGTTTGAAACCTGAAATCGCTAATCGCTATTCAACCAATGGCCGTTTTGCATTGGTTGGCAAGTCATCAGGAGGTTATGGCGCATTGTATAATGCCATGAAACAAAATAACGTTTGGACTGCAGTCGCAAGTCATTCAGGAGATGTTGGATTTGAATTGATGTACAAGCCTACTTTCGCTGAAACTATTACTCATATTGCAGCACATGGAAGTGCTGCAAAATATGTCGAAAATGTAATTCAATCCGCATCTCTTTCAGGTGCAGATTTCCACTCCCTAATGATGTGTGCATTAGCAGCTTCATACGATGCTAAACAAGTAACTTCAGATAACCCTCTGGGCATTACTCTTCCAGTCTCTTTTGATACATGCCAACTAGATGAGAAATCCTGGCAAAATTGGATAAAGTTTGATCCATTAACAATTGTTGAAACTGCTAAAGAAAATTTACAGAGTCTAACTACGTTGTATATCGATTGTGGAAATCGCGACCAATATCATATTCAATATGGCTCCAGAAGTTTGGTTGAACGCTTAACAGAACTCAATATTCCACATCAATGGCAAGAATTCGAAGGTACCCATTCTTCTATTGATTATCGCTTAGATACCTCGTTACCTTTACTTTCAAAGGCATTATATCAACAATAATTGGCTAATTCATCAAGCGCATGGTTCTTCAAACCCCTTGCTTTGGAATGGTTATGGACGAGCCCATGGACTATGCCAGCGCCGGCGTTGATATTGACCTCGAAGGATCGGCAGTCGCTTCTTTAATCGGTGCATTGAGCAAGTCGGTTCGCAAACCTGGAACTCCGGGGGCGCCTGTTGACTTGCCGGGTGGTTTTGGTGGACTTATCGAGTTTGGAGATAACCTATTGGCTTTAGCCACTGATGGAGTTGGTAGTAAATTGCAAATTGCAAGTGCTCTCAATCAATGGGCCGGAGTAGGAATTGACTGTATGGCAATGAATGTCAATGACTTACTTTGTGTCGGTGCAGAACCAATCGCGTTTGTTGACTATGTCGCGGTACCAAAACCAGACCCTGAAACACATGCTGCTTTGGGTGCATCACTGGCTGAGGCTTGTCGGTTGGCAAGAGTTACTCTTGCTGGAGGAGAAACTGCATCATTACCTGGAATCGTCACTGAATTGGATTTGTCTGGAACTGCCCTTGGTTGGTTACCGAAAGGTGAAGCGATTACTGGAGAACATTTGCAAGAAGGTGATGTATTGATTGGATTGCCATCATCAGGAATTCATTCTAATGGATATTCCCTAGTTAGAAGAGTATTGCAGCATGGCGGAATATCATATACCGATACTGCTCCTTTTGATGCCAATGTATCAAGCAGGCAAATAATGCGTTTTGACGGACTACGGGATAAGCCTGTGAGCGTTGGTGAAATTTTACTAAATCCTACTCGTATCTATTGCGACCCTGTGATTGACTTATTGAATGCTGCAAGAGGAGATGAACAATTTTCCATTACAGATATTAGAGCAATTTGTCACGTCACTGGTGGCGGATTATCCAATCTATTACGACTTCATGATTCATTGGGATGGGATGTCTCTTCCCCACTAACTCCTCATCCTGAATTTACATGGCTACAACAGGTCGGCGGTGTTGAAACAAGAGAGATGTATCGAACTTTCAATATGGGCACTGGAATGATCCTTGCAGTATCCCCTCAACATGCTGAAGCGATATGTGATTGGTTATCTTCTCGCATGCAGGGAACTGCAATTATCGGCTCTGTTGTCAACAATGGTCACAAGGTGACTCACGCATTAGATGGTGTTGAATTCACACACTACTGAATGGTATCTAGCGTGAGTTTTCACGCTTGTGAAATTTATGCTTCACTAGATTATTCAGTTGATTCTGATGTGATTTCAACTGGTGCTTCATCATGCTTTTCAGCTTGGGTTAAATCTGCTGCGGATTCTTCCTCAGCGCCCATCATCAATCGAAGGCCATTTCCGATACACAGAACCGCTCCAAGATAGAACAATACCGTTAGGTAATCTACTGGATGGTCAAAGTTAGTCCAATATCCGAATGTTTCTTGATTGGTAACAATTGAACTCTCCATTGTGTCAGCGTCATCTGCACCTATAGTTGATGAAGACTTAATTTGGAAAACCTTGGTTAAATCAGACATTAGAGGAGCGGTTGTCATGTTGGTGTTTTGACGAGTATCCAAGTAAAATGTTGTAGTTGATTCACCTGCTATAATCAAACCAGATAGTTGCTCACTCTTCAGTGTAATATCGCTGCCTAGGAAAATTGGTAGAGCACTCGGTGTTGCATCAAGCAAAGTGAAAGTCTTGAGATTCTTTGCTTGTATTGAGCGAGTTGTTGCATCTACTGATGCTGTGCAAATGTCAACAGGGATTCCTTCAACAGTTCCTGTGTCATCACATGTCACTCCTACAACTGCATATCCTGAAACATCAACTTTGTCACCATCTCCAGTGAGGAATCCACCGGTTGCACCGTCTAGGTATTCAACTCCGATCAATCCATAAGTTGCTATTGCCATTTCAGTATTATGCCATGGTAATTCATTGGAACCATCTTCTAATACAGATTCACCCTTATCGCAAGTGGAAACTTCTCCTGTACAAATTGTATAAGATGTTCCGTCACCGTTTAGAACTCCGTCTGAACCATAGTATGTTTCATTGGTCTCAAGAGATGCCCATCCTACTGTCATATCGTATGGGTTACCAGATGCAAGGTATGCACTTACTGGGTCATGCCATCCGTGCAACCAAGAACTCACTGGTTGAGTCAAATACGGCGTTGTTCCAAATGTGCTCATTAGGTATCCTGGAACGAAAGATTCTGTTGTTTCTCCATAGATTGGCCCCATCATCAAAGCGCGAACAGCGCTTGCAGCATTAACATCGATTCCGTATAGTGCTGCAATTGTTGAAGCATTCCATTCCATTTGTGGTCCGGCTTGCATTGTGGTGAAATCGATTGGAGGTGTTTGTCCTGATAATTCACCGAAGAGGAATATTGCTGCTCCTGCTGAAGTTGTTAAGCCAAGTGGCCCATATAGTAGATTTCCTGATTGTGCTGCGGTCAAATCAACTGCTGGTGCACCGAATGATGCACCGACTAGTCCCCATCCGCCACCGAGGTTTAGGCTGTTGGTTAGGTAACCACCATTGATTGGATCTGCTGCACCGAATGAAACGTTAACAAAGTCTTCGGCAGTCATAGTACCAGTTCCACCAAGGAGAACCATTGGGAGAGAGGAAGCGCTTGTTAGCCATCCGTCAACCCATGTTGCAACTGTGTCGTATTGTGTAGCATCAAGACCGTAGGTTGCCATTGCTGTGTCTGAGTCCATGTCGTCAAATGCTGCAATTCCAAATGCAGTTGGAGAATCATTTTCATCAATTGCATTGGTTGCAAGAATACCTGTTGGTGTTGCAGTTCCTTGTCCACCAAAGAGAAGGCCCATTGCAACTGTGTTGTCGATTTCAACACCAAGATAGTTCATCAGTCGTGTTGAAGCATTGACGGCCATAGGGTCTTCGTACCAATTATCATCGGCTCCACCATGGATGTTAGCAAACGTTCCTGCAACACCGAAACACACCGCATAATCTGTTGCGATTGTTGCGTTGATATCAGCAGATGCATAGCCCCAGATACCAGCTCTTTGCATTGTTCCGGTTGTAAAGGCAGGAGAATTAGCGAGGGCGGCTGAAACAACACTGTAGTTCCCTGTAGCGTATGCGTTACAATGTCCAGCAAGGATCATAACACCTTGCATGTTGGTCAGTGAAGCATCTTCACCTGTTGGCA
>ERZ1048686.238-NODE-238-length-59364-cov-13.044074_pt1 | contig 59364 bp, 66 predicted proteins | sample MGYA00383099_ERZ1048686 | MGnify/ENA primary metagenome ERZ1048686 (study PRJEB29581, sample SAMEA5548369) | metagenome | biome: marine; feature: coastal; material: water | depth 25 m | study: Short-term variability in the microbial, nano- and picoplankton... | reverse complement strand
AGATAAAAATTATGGTTATTATTTAAAATTTTATAGAAATAGATTCATGCATATTGATCTAAAGGCATATTTAGGTATTCAGAAAAATAACCATAAAAACGAGGGTCTTAAATACATAGATAGTTATGAAGAAAAAATAATTAATAAAGAACGCGATGGAGATAAATCCATAAACATTAATTTAAATCTCAATAAAAAGAATAATTACACGATTTTAGATAAAGATATAAAAAGCTTAGATATTAGATCAAAAAGCTCAAATAAAGAAAAAATAAATATTTTTATAGAAGAAGAAAAAAGAATCTTTAATAACGAAATACATTATTTTGACCATCCAAGTTTTGGTGTAATAATTTCAATTCAAGAAGTTTAATTTTTATAAAAAGCATTATCATCTATAGAGTGATCAGTTGAGTCTTTTACAGATTTAAGCTCAGGTATCTGTTCTATAAGAGTTTTTTCTATTCCATCTTTTAGGGTAACATCAACCATCCCACACCCCTGACATCCACCACCAAATTGAAGAATTGCAACACCAGTATTGGTAAATTCAACTAAACTAACCTCTCCTCCATGTGATTCAAGCATTGGATTGATTTCATTATAAATCACATAATTAATTCTATCTTCTGGAGGACTATCAGGTGAGATATTAGGCAATCTTGCATTAGGAGCCTTTATAGTTAATTGTCCTCCAAATGTATCATTATCAAAATTAACTTCCGCATCAACAAGAAAAGGAATACTTCTTTTTTCGACATTAACATTCATCAAATCTAATTCAATAATCACATCATCTGATTCAGCTTCATCTGGTTTACAATATGCCAAACAGGTTTCAGCTTTTGGTGTGCCAGGATCAGATATAAAAATTCTTACAGATAGATTTTCTTCATTCTTATCCTTCAATAAATTTGAAAGGTATTCTTCTGCTGATTTAGTAATATTAATTATTTCAGTCATAGTATGTGGTTAAAGAGAATATTTAATTCGTTTTTAGGTATAAGATCAAAATCTGAACTAGAGAATGATATAAAAAAAGTAACTTTAGTTAGGCTATTAATCTTATTCTTGGTGCTCAATATAACATTTATTAGCATAATATATTTTATAACCTTAATAATACTTAGTTAACTATGGATAAATTTACACAAGCCTTAGATTTAATTGGTAGACACTTTAGTGGGGATGTTCTAATCAATCATAGTCCTGCAAATGGATATAGGTCTCGATGTGAATTCGGTTATAAGCAAGGTTTTTATACCATGTATGATGCCCATGGAAAGAGAATTGAGCTTCGTTCATTTGCTATTGCCAGACCATCTATTCAAAATATAATGCCCAAATTAATAGATTATATAAATAATGACTATGAACTTAGTAATAAGCTATTTCAAATTAACTTTAGGACGAATAGGAATGACCACCTATTAATAACATTAATCTATCACAAACTGCTAAATCATAATTTAAAACAAAAAGCATCTGAATTAGCAAATCAACTTAGCATTGATCTAAATATCAGGGCTAGAAAGGAGTTATTTTCAACCGGTCAAGAATTATTGGCTGATAATCTAGATGTTAATAATTCAATCTTGTATCAAACCGATCAATCATTTTATCAACCCAATCATTTTCATATGCCTAGAATGATTGATAAAGCAATTGAATACATTAAAGATCCATTTGATTTACTTGAGTTATATTGTGGCTCTGGAACTTTCACTCTTCCTTTATCATCAGTTTTTAATAACGTATTTGCAACTGAAAGTAATAGACAGTCTATAAAATGCATAACTAAATCTATCGATGAACAAAATATTCATAATATTAAGTATGCAAGACTTTCAGCAGAGGAAATTTCAGAAGCATTTGATGGAAGGATATTTAGAAGAATGGCTGATATAAATATTAGAGACTATAAATTCTCTCATATTCTTGTTGACCCACCCAGATCTGGGCTTGGTGAGGATGTAATACCCCTATTAAAGAAATTTAAAAATATCATTTATATTTCTTGTAATTATGAGACATACATAAAAGACTTAAAGATGCTTTCTGATTATAAAATTACAAACATAGAGATATTTGATCAATTCCCAAACACTCCCCATCTAGAAATTGTATCTGTTATAAAAAATGATTCTAAATGAGAATAATTCTCATCGATTCTAATATGTGATATAAAAGTACATTAATATTTAATAATAAGGGAGAAATTATGGATATATTACAAAGTGTAGCTATTGAAATATCGCTATGGGAAACATTTGCAGGTGCCAGAGGTGCTAATGCAACAGTATTTTTAGCAACAGTTGTAGCAGTTTGGATTGCTGCTAGATTCTCAAGTGTGATGATAGAAAAGAATGCAAATGTATTGGCAAGAATTATATGTACAGCTTTTGCTGTCTCAGTATTTTTATTAGGCTTAAATTTATCGGGATGGATAAACGGTACCTATGAGGGTCATGCTGGAGCATTGGCCGCCTTAGATATGGCTAATGGTGATTTAGATATTGGAGCAGGATCGTTACAATTTATTGAAAATACTCAAAGTGGAAATATGCTTGGATCATTGGGTGGGTGGATGTTCTACATTAGCGGTTTATTAATTGCTGTGCTTCCTCTTTGGATATCGAATGACAATTAATATTTTTTAATAAATAAAGGTGCTTTTGCACCTTTATTTTTATTTACTTTGTACCAGCATAGTACTACACTACAACACATGAAAAAACTTAATCAAGCAATATTACTACTTAAAAACAAATCAGAGGTGGATGAATTCTTAAATGATCTTTGTACACCAGCTGAATTAAAAGCTCTTGATGAAAGATGGTCAGTTGCACAACTTTTGTATAAGGATGAAATGTCTTACAGAGAAATAGCTGCAAAACTAAACGCAAGCACTACAACAATTACTAGGGTGGCAAGATTTCTTACAAATGAACCTTATAAAGGTTATCAAAAAATACTCAAAAGGATTAATAATGAAAAATAGACTTACGATAGCTATTCAGAAAGGTGGAAGATTATCAGACCAAAGTAAAGATTTAATAAAAAAATCAGGAATTAATTTCTCAACTAAAGCAGATAAACTATTAGCTAAATCAAATAATCTCCCAATAGATATTCTATTTGTGAGAGATGATGATATACCCTCTTTAGTTTCCAATGGAGATGCCGATCTTGCAATTGTTGGAGAGAATGTCCTAATTGAGAAAACTCTTTTTAAAAAAAATAATACTGTAAAAGTTTTAGATTTAGGATTTTCCAAGTGCAGGCTATCAATTGCTGCTCCTGATAATAAAAGAAATATGCGGCTAGCAAATAAGAAAATAGCAACCTCATACCCTAATATTCTTAAAAAATATCTTTCTGATAATAATATTAATGCCACTGTAACTAACATACATGGTTCGGTGGAGCTAACTCCTTACATTGGCATGTCAGATTGTATATGTGATCTTGTGTCATCAGGTGCAACGCTTGAAGCAAATAATCTTAAAGAAATTAAAGTAATACTTAATTCACAAGCAGTTCTTATCAAAAATAAAAATTTATCAAAAAATAAAATATTAATAGCAGAAAAGGTAATAAATAGAATGGAAGGTGTTATTAATGCTATAGAAAGTAAATATGTGATGTTAAATGCAGACACACGAAACCTTAAAGATATCTGTAAACTTCTTCCTGGATCTGAATCTCCAACCATAATTCCACTAGAAGATGAAAATAAAGTTGCTATTCATGCTTTGTGCCAGGAACCCATATTTTGGGAAACAATGGAGCAGCTTAAAAATAAAGGAGCTTCATCAATTCTAGTTATGCCTGTTGAAAAAATACTTAATTAAAAATGCAAAAAATAAAATTAAATAAATCTAATATGCTTTTAAATACACGAAGTAGCAGTGCATCTCCAGCTATTCTTAAAACTGTAAGGAAGTTTGAAAAAATGATTCTTGCAGATGGCGATATTGGAATTAAAAATATTTCAATTTTATTAAACGAAAGACCACTCAAAAGCTTAAAGGTTACAAAAAAAGAATTTTCTGAGTCAGATGGCAAAATAAAAGATGAATTAAAATCAGCGATTTTAATAGCCTACGCAAACATTAAAAAATATCATGAAAATCAATTTCAACAATTAAAAACATCTAAAGTAGAAACAACTCCTGGTATTAATCTATGGTCAGAGTTTAAGCCAATTGAAAGAGTTGGATTATATATACCTGGAGGATCAGCACCTTTATTTAGTTCTTTATTAATGCAAGCAATTCCAGCACTTATTGCTGGTTGCAAAGACATAGTTATTTGCACTCCTCCAAATAAAAATGGAAAAATTGATCCTTCTATTTTATGGGTAGCAAAACTTTTAAAAACAACACAGGTCTTCAAAGTTGGTGGCGCTCAAGCTATATTTTCAATGTCATATGGAACCAAGTCTATTCCACAATGTTTAAAAATATTTGGTCCAGGCAATCAGTATGTGAATGAAGCAAAAAAATTAATAAGTGCACATACTGCTATTGATATGCCTGCTGGGCCTAGTGAGGTTTATGTTGTTTCAGATGATATATCAAAATCAAAAATAATTGCAGCTGACCTTTTATCTCAACTTGAGCACGGCCCTGATGCAAAAGCTGTGTTTATTACTAAAAATACAAGTCTAATCGAAAAAGTAAAAAAAGAAATTACTACTCAAAAAGATATCCTAAACCGAAAAACAATACTTAAGCAAAGCCTAGAAAATCTAATCTTTGTTTTAGCAAATAGAGATATACAAATAATTGAATGCATAAATATAAATGCACCTGAACATCTAATTTTATTAGATCAAGATTATATTAAATATTCTGCTCATATTTTAAATGCTGGTTCTGTTTTTTGTGGTGTATTTTCTCCTGAATCATTTGGTGATTATGCATCTGGTTCAAATCATACCCTTCCAACTTCTGGGTATGCTAAATCATACTCCGGCTTGAGTGTTTCAGATTTTGGTAAAACAATTACATTCCAAACAGCATCAGCACAAGGTTTTAATAATTTATCAAATACGGTAAAAATTTTAGCAATGGCTGAAGATCTTGAAGCGCACGCGAAAGCAGTTTCTATAAGACAGTCTTTTGCTGATGAGGCAATCAACATCAAACAAAGATCTTCTTTTATATCGAGATCAACAAATGAGACAAATATATACATTAACTTAAATATTGATGGAACTGGTCAATATAATATAAGTACAGGACTTAAATTCTTTGATCATATGCTTGAGCAATTTGCAAAACATGGTTCATTTGATCTGTCTATTCAGGCCTTAGGTGATCTAGATATAGACGAGCATCATACAATCGAAGATGTGGCGATAACTCTTGGTGACGCTTTTAGTAAAGCAATAGGTAAGAGATCAGGTATTGAGAGGTACTCTTCGAATGAAACTCTTGTAATGGATGAGACGATTTCAAGTGTATCTATAGATATGGCTTCAAGAACAATGTTGAAGATGGACTCTCCAAAATTAAAAGACTATGTGGGTGACTTTCCAACAGAAATGTTTGAACACTTCTTTATTTCTTTTATTAACACTCTAGGGTTTACGTGTCATATATCTACAGAAGGTAAAAACTCACATCATATTGTTGAGGCTACTTTTAAGAGCTTTACTAGAGCATTAAGCAAGGCATTAAAACTTAATGATTCACAAATTCTCTCTACTAAAGGAATACTGTGAAAATTGGAATCGTAGACTGCGGAGGCGCTAACCTCAATTCTATATATTATTCACTGAGCAGACTTGGCATTAGTAGTGTAATTTCATCATCTAGAACTGAGTTAGAGAAAACTGATGGCTTGATTTTACCTGGGGTTGGATCTGCTGGCGTGGTGATGAGATATCTTAATGATAAAAAACTAGATAATTTTATATTTAATACCAACAAGATGACTCTAGGAATTTGTATTGGCATGCATATACTATTCGATTATTCAGAAGAGGATGATACTCAATGTCTTGGAATAATTAACGGGGAAATAAAAAAATTTATTTCAACTGATCTTTCAATTCCTCAGATGGGATGGAACTATACTGAGGGTTTGGATGATTACAAGCATCTAAGTAATTACTATTATTTTGCTAACAGCTTCTATTCAGATAATACTTCAAGGGCCGTTGGTTACAGTAACTATATTAATAAGTTTACATCTGTAGTTAAGCAGGATAACTATATTGGTTGTCAGTTTCATCCTGAAAAATCATCACTAGCCGGTGAGGCATTTCTTAAATATTTTATAAACCAAATATGAAAATAATTCCTGCAATTGATATTCTTGATGGTAAATGTGTTCGATTATATAAAGGGGATTTTAATAAGGTAACAACTTACTCAGAAGACCCGGTAGAACAGGTAAAACGGTTTATGGATGAAGGTTTTACATATATTCATATTATAGATCTTGATGCAGCCCTGTCAGGTGAATGCAAGAATTTAAAATTAATTGAAACAATTGCAAAAATAAATCGCTTAAAAATTCAGATTGGGGGTGGTATAAGATCAATTGAAAGGATTAAAGATTTATTTTTAACTGGTGTTGATAGGTTAATCGTAGGAACTGCTGCAATAACAGATGAAGATTTTCGAAATAATATCTATCAACAAGTAGACTATTTAAAAATAATATTTGGACTCGATTTTAAAATAACAAATAACCAGCCAATGCTTTCTGTTAACGGTTGGACTAAAGATACAAATATAGGTCTTTTTGATTATATAAATAATAATAAATGGATTAAAAACATTCTTGCTACTGATATATCAAAAGATGGAACTCTTGATGGGCCTAATATAGATATATATAAACAGCTACTTTTAAACAAAAATATCAATTTAACTGCATCTGGTGGTATTGGCTGTATGAATGATATTCAGAATTTAATAGATATTGGAAGTCAGGAGTGTGTTGTTGGAAAAGCTATCTATGAAAATAAAATATTACTTAAGGATCTTTTAAATGCTAACTAAAAGGTTAATTCCGTGTCTTGATGTTAGGGATGGACAAGTTGTAAAAGGCATAAAATTTAAGAACCATAAAGTAGTTGGATCTATTTTAGATTTAGCCAAAAGATATTCTGATGAGGGAGCCGATGAGCTAGTATTTTATGATATTAGCGCTAGTACAATTAATAAAACAGTTTCAAAAAAATGGATCGAAGCTGTAGCTAAAAATATAAATATACCATTCTGTGTGGCAGGTGGTATTAACAGTATTGAAAGCGCTAGATTAATCCTTAACTCTGGTGCAGATAAAATATCAATAAATACACCAGCAATAGATAATCCAATTTTAATAAGTAATTTAGCAAAAACTTTTGGTAGTCAATGTGTAACAGTTGGAATAGATTCGATGGAGGAGAATGGAGAATATATTGTTTATTCAAAAACAGGTGATATTAAGACCTCATCTAATACAAAAATGTTAACTAAGAATTGGATAAAAAAAGTTCAGGACCTTGGGGCTGGTGAAATTGTTCTTAATTGCATGAATCAAGATGGAGTTAAAAGAGGTTTTGATATAAAGCAACTAAACTATATGAGTGATGTTATTAAGGTCCCTTTAATAGCATCTGGTGGAGCTGGTAAAGAAAAAGATTTTTACAATGTACTAACTAACCCTAAAATAAGTGGGGCTTTAGCAGCATCAATCTTTCATAATAATGAGATACAAATAAATGAATTAAAGAGTTTTCTTAAACATAATAAAATACATATAAGGTAAATAAAAATGAATTTTGATAATATTAAATGGAATGAGAAAGGGCTTATCCCTGCTGTAATACAAGATGATGTGACATCCTCTGTGTTGATGTTAGGTTATATGAATCAAGAATCTTTGAACAAGTCTTTGAAAACTAATGAGGTTACTTTTTTTAGTAGGTCAAAAAAAAGACTGTGGACTAAAGGTGAAGAGTCAGGAAATAAGTTGATCATTCAAAATATTGTTTTAGATTGTGATCGAGACACCCTGCTCATTCAGGCTACGCCATTAGGCCCTACCTGTCATACGGGGACTATTTCATGCTTTGGAGATGACTTCTTAACAGATAGCATGATACAAAAACTCGAGGCCATTATTGATGAAAGAAAAAATTCAATGATTGAAGGCTCGTATATTACTAGTCTCTTTCAAAAGGGTGTAAAAGAAATTGCAAAAAAAGTAAATGAAGAAGCAGGAGAAACAGCAATAGCAGCAGTTACTGACGACGGAAGACTTATAGAAGAGGCAGCAGATTTACTTTTTCATTTAATGGTTTTATTAAAATCACAAGATAAAAATATGGAAGATGTAACAGATAAATTATTTGAAAGAAGTATCAATCAATAGATTTATATTCGATATAATCAATAATAAGTCTGCCTCTATCTGGGTCTGATAAGTTACTACACTCTTTATCATGACAATACATATTAGTGTCTACACCAAATGTATCGTAGTCCCCACCTGAAGCAACATTCAGCAATAAATAAAAACTTTCATTAAAAGGGTAATAGTTTGAATTAAATTCTGTAGAGTTTGATGTCTCTTCATAAAAAGGTGTTTCTTGTGTATCTAAAAAAACTTTAATAGAATTTTCTTCCCATTCAAACGTAACGGAATGAAATTTATCGTGAAAATTTACAGAATTTGGAACAGTTTCAGCCTTGTTAATCATAACTCTGTTCATAGTGTTGCCAAAGTGAAGAGTCGATCCAATTTCATTGGCAACCCTACCTCTTGCTTCCATTAGATCTATTTCGCCGTCAGTTGGCCATGTTTTTGTGCCTTCAATAAATCCCTGAGGAAGCATCCATATAGCTGGCCAATGACCAGTTCCATCAGGAACCTTAAAGCAAATCGTAATCCTAGAGGGTTTTTCAAAAATTTTCTTAGATGAAGTTATCACCCTAGCTGAAGTATGCGGCCACTCATATGCACAACTTCCATCTGAACAAAATGGGTCTTGAAAAACATCATTGGTATCATAGATTGGTTGTATTTTAAGATAGCCATCTTCAATAAAAAGATTTTCTGTAGTATTTGTTATTGAGTCATAATTTTTGGCATAGCCCTCTCCAGGACCAGTATAGTATTGAAGTTCATTATTACCCCAACCACCTACCCAGGAGCCATCAATCGCATTAAAACCATTACCTAATTGATAAGTAAATGTATTATTATCTAAAACATCTGTATCAAAATTTTCTAACCAGTAATTTGATGAATCATTCAAAGGATCTTTACAATAAGAAGGCTTATCCTCGCTATAAATATCAGACCCATCAACGGAAGATACTTCTACTGTTAAAGTGCTTGTTGCATTGGATGTTCCACTTGCACCAGAACATGTCAAAGTGAACGAATAGGTTTTAGCTTCATCAAGAGTAATATCCTCAGAACCATTTAATGATTTTGTCCCACTCCAATCACCAGAAGCAGAGCAAGAGTTTGTATTACTTGTGGTCCAAGATAATGTTACTGAAGTGTTGATTGATACAGAGCTAGCAGTTGATGAGAATGTGTTAATCATTGGATCTGATGGCATTCCAGTTCCACCATTGTTATCACTTGATGAGCCACCCATACCTCCACCACCACATGAAACTATAAATAAACTAATAAGAATATAAAATTTAATTTTCATTGGATATGTTAGTAAAATTTATGGAATAGGCAAATTTTATAGATATAAAAAAAATTATCTAGTTAACTTGTAATCCAAGCTAAATTAATTTTGATTTATAAATTCATTAGTTAAATTTTTCATTTCTTTTCTTAGAACGAAAAGTGCTATTAAGTTTGGAATAGAGACTAAAGCTACAACCACATAAGCAATATTCCATACTATTGTTGTATCTATAACGGCGGCTAATATAAAACATAAAACATAAAAATTTCTATACCAAAATACACCCTTCTCACCAAAAATATATGCTGTAGATCTATCTCCGTAATAACACCAGGTTATTGCAGTAGAAAAAGCAAATAAAAGTAATGCGATAGCTACCAACTTACCACCATATTCTCCAAGCGCACCTTGTGAAAATGCTTTAGCAGTGAGCTCAGCTGAGCTCACCAAGGACCTACCTTCAACCAATACAGGTTCTAAAACCTTACCTTTAATAACATTTAAAGTGCCGGTGTAAAGGTTTTTATTATCAGCAGACTTAACAACTACATTCTCAGCAATTGATCTAGAATGAAGTATTGTAATATCAGAATTTATTAATTTACCATTTTCAATATTTATAGGTCCAGTAAATTCACTCACATCAGAATCAATAGATTGAACATACTTTGTTAACTGTTCCATATGTTCGGGATGCGTATATGTACCATCAATATTCTCTTGGTCACTATATGTACCCTCAAGTATTACCATATCAGTCTTAGAGAAAGTAGTATCAAATTTTTCGGTCCAGACTCCACTTGATAATATAACTAAGGCTGTGACGCTACATACAACAATCGTGTCAATAAATGGTTCTAATATTGAAACTACACCTTGATCAATCGAAGTGTTTTTTGAAGATGCATGAGCAATTGGGGAGGAGCCTTGCCCTGCTTCATTAGAATATAGTCCCCTAGCAACACCATATTTCAAGCTCATAGCGAAACTTGCACCTAAGAACCCACCAACTGCAGCTGATCCAGTAAATACTTGAGCAAAAATAGCGTTGAAAGAAGGAATAATATTTTGATAGTTTTCTATAAGAATAAAAAGAGCTCCTCCAAAATAGATTAGTCCCATAATAGGGATAATTTTACTTGCAACAGAAGCAATTCTTTTTATGCCACCAATTATAATGAACCAAAGCAAAATACCTAAAAACAACCCAGTAAATAGTTTAGGAACTGCAAACTCAGTATTCATTACTAAAGCTATATTATTAATTTGCGGCATATTTCCGGAACCAATAGCAGTAATCATCATTAAAAAAGCAAAAAGTATTCCTGCCCATTTCATATTTAAAGCGTGTTCTATATAGTACATTGGTCCGCCAGAAATCGATCCATCTTCAAGCTTAGTCCTATATTTATGACCCATTGTTACTTCAACAAACTTAGTAGTCATTCCAAAAATAGCTGTTATCCACATCCAGAATATTGCCGCTGGACCACCAGTCCATATAGCTAATGCAACACCACCTATATTTCCAGTACCAACTGCTCCAGACATAGCAGTAGTAAGCGCTTCAAAAGCTGTTGTTTCCCCTTCTGCATCTGCTTTAGTATTTTTACCTGAAACTATTTTCCATGCCTTTGAAAAAAATCTGAACTGAGGAAATCCTAAATAAATAGTAAAGAATATACCTGTCCCAACTAGCAATATGGGAAACCACCAAGAACCACTCAGGTTACTATCTAATAATAATAAAAATTCATTAAATTGATTCATTGTTTGCCTCTATTGATTATTAGACCAAGCTTCCAATTCGGTATACCCACCAACCAACTCACTATCAATTTTTATTTGTGGAAAGGTTCTTGCCGTTGGAAACATTGCGAAAAACTCTTCTCTTGTAAAATCTACATCTAACTGTTTATATGAATATTCATAGTTTTCGCGCTCACATAACGCTTTTGCTTTATCGCAGTATGGGCATTGAAGTTTTCCGTATATCTCAATCATGTTAGTATTCCTTAAATATTTAATTAATTATAAACAAAAAATGTCATTATTTAACCTTAAAAACAAATCAATTCTTATAACTGGTTCTTCTAGAGGAATTGGCAAGGCTATAGCACGCCATTCTGCTCTTCATGGTGCAAAAGTTATTATCTCTTCAAGAAAAATTGATGCATGCAATGAGACTGCATTAGAGATTAATAATGAAGTTGGTGAAGAAGTAGCTTTTCCAATTGCTTGTAATATAAGCGACCAAGAACAGCTAGAAAACCTAGTTACATCGACTATTAATTTACTAGGCGGGATAGATACATTAGTCTGCAACGCAGCAACTAATACCCATATGGGATCAATGCTAGACATGACTGGGGAGCAATTTGATAAAGTCATGAATAACAATATTAAATCCACTCAAACGCTATGCAATCTTTGTATCCCACACATGAGAGATAAAAATGATGGATCAATAATTATCATTTCAAGTATAGCTGCAATTAAGGGGAGCTCTATTCTTGGTGCTTACAATATAAGTAAGGCAGCTGATGTAATGATTGTTAAAAATATAGCTGCAGAATTTGGCCATTACAATATAAGAGCAAATTCTATAGCGCCTGGCTTGATTAAAACAGATTTTGCTAAAGGGTTATGGGAGAATCCTGATATTCTAAAAAGTGTTCTTACAACTACTCCAATGAGGAGAATCGGTGAGGCTGATGAGATAGCAGGTGTTGCTGTTATGTTAGCATCGAAAGCTGGAAGTTATATTAATGGAGAAACCATTGTCGTTGATGGCGGGACTACTATTGCTTAAGTGATATTTTTAGCTGACTCATAAAGTAATTCATTACATGGGTTTCATTTATTGAACTTACAGAATAAAAGTCATATCTAAGGCTGTTCAACTCATCAATAATATTTGAAATCTTTAACTTATTAAAAGTAATATTATTAAATTCTTTATAAGCACCACTTAAACTACTATCAGTTAACCTTGATTTTAAGAGTATCTTTAAGAACTCAATAAGATAATTTATCTTTTCTATAAAATTAATGTCTATGTCTTTAAGTTCTTTTAAAACATGAGCTTGATCAAATTTATCAGAGATAAATTTATTAATTAACACAACAAAATCTTTATATGAATTTTGATTACTATTTTGAATATCATCTAAAATATTAAAGGGAGTTGCAAAGCTAGGAAAGTCTAATGCTGTATATTCAGAAATGCCAATATCAGAAAGCCAGCTATTAATACTTTCTGATGAAAGGTTCTTTATATTAATAAGTTGGCACCTGCTGTATATCGTTTGATTAAGTGATCTTGGTCTGTTTGTTGTCATAATAATATAAGAAAATGATGCTGGCTCCTCTAGAGATTTTAGAAGTGCATTCTGAGCTTCGTTAGTCATCAAGTCAGCATTATGAATCAATGCAACTTTATTTTTTGCAATAGACGGTGTTAAATTTAAAAATGAAATAACGTCTCTAAATCCCTTTTCTTCATCCCAGTTTTTGCTTTCTTTTCTCCTGCTTATATCATTTACACCAAGTTTATCTTTATCAAGAACATACACATCTGGATGGCTATTATTGTTAATAAGATTCATATGATCTGATTGATTTTTATCAGAGGCATCAATAACAATGCTCTCACACATCTTATTAGCAAGTATATTTTTACCTATACCGCTTGGCCCGTTAATGATTATTCCATGTGGCAAATTTTTAAAATTTATTCTTTTATAAATATCATTAAGCCATATATATTTTTCTATACTCATAGCAGGGGCTTTACATGACTAATAATGCTGTTATGAATATCATCTATTGATTGTTTAGCATTAATAATTTTTATTCTATTCTGATTATTGTTGGCTATTTCGAGATAACCATTTCTAACTTTCTCAAAGAACTCATTACCTGAAGATTCAATTCTATCCTTAATGTCATTTACCTTTCTTCCGAATCCATCTTTTACTGAAATATCTAAGAGAAAAGTTAAGTTAGGCTCGGGGCAATTACTAAATTCGATAAGATTATTAATGAAGTCAATGGAAAGATTTCTACCAAAACCTTGATATGCCACTGAAGCATCATAGAATCTATCAAATAAAACAACATCTGAATTAGAGTTACTGACTTTTTCTGATATGAGTTGAGCTCTTGCAGCAAACATTAATAATAATTCTGTTTCGCTTGAAAGATTTTCTTTTGAATCTAATAAAATTGATCTTATACTTTCACCAGTTACCGTAGAGCCGGGCTCTCGTACAATTTCAGTGCTATGACCATTCTCCTCAAGGTAATTTTTTAGTAGATTTATCTGAGTAGACTTCCCAACCCCTTCTATTCCCTCAAAGCTAAATATCTTCACTTGTTTAAACCGAGTGTATTAATCATTGCTACATGCTCATCATAGGTCTTAGAGAAGTAATGAGATGTCTTTGAGTCTGCAACAAAAAATAAATAATCACCTGGTTCGGCATAAATAGCTGCTTCTATTGAAGAGACAGACGACATAGATATTGGTGTTGGTGGCAAACCTTTTATCATATATGTATTGTATAGGTTGTTTTTGTTAAGAATATCAGATTTTTTTATATCCCCATCAAAATTAGGCAATAAACCATAGATAATTGTAGGGTCTGCTTGAAGTTTCATACCTAAAGTTATTCTTTTTAGAAATACTCCAGCAATCAATATTTTTTCTTTGTTGTTACCTGCTTCTTTTTCAATAATAGAAGCAAGAATCAAAGCCTCATTAATGTTTCTTAATGGATTACTTAATGGCTTATTTATCCAAAGTTCTGATACTTTTTTGAATAAACGCTCATGACTAGCTTGCAACAAGGACGAAGCCTTCATTGAATCTTTATAGAAATAAGTATCTGGATAAAGAGCACCTTCTTTAAAAGGTGTATGCATTTTTAAACAGTCAAGATTAATACAATCAATATCTAAAAAGCTATTCTCAAGAGCTTTCTGTATATCAAAAATATTCGCCCCCTCTTTAATAACTAACTTGTGAGTTTTGGTCAAACCTTGATTAAAATCAAAGAAAATTTGTTTTAAATTTTTATCTTCTATTTGATATTTACCAACTTGAAAACTATCGATATTTTCAATATTAAGAAATAATTTAAAAAAAGCACTATTTAGAGGATTGTTTTGTATTAACTTATCTAAGGTGCTCCTCATGGATTCACCCTGCTCTATATAAATATAAGCATTTTCATTAGAGGGTTTAAAATTAATAAAGGCATGATAAGGCCCCACAATGGAAATAGAAAATATTATTATTAAATTTATGTAAATGATTATTTTCATTAAAACTTATATTGTCATAAATAAAAAAAGGATTCTATTAAAGAATCCTTTTAGATAACATCTCTCGAAAGAAATGAATATTTTTTAACTAGTTTATATTTCTAGGAATTAGAATTAATGTAATCCACTGCTTCATTTACAGTAGATATCTTTTCAGCATCTTCGTCTGCTATTTCAAGATCAAATTCTTCTTCAAGTGCCATAACAAGTTCAACAGTATCTAAAGAGTCGGCACCAAGATCGTCTACAAAAGATGAATCACTTTGTATTTCATCAATTGCTGTACCAAGTTGATCACTTACTATTTTTTTTACTTTATCTTCAACGCTCATAAATTTCTCCCAATTGAAAAGTGGCTCATTTTACATCTAATCTTAGAAAGATGCACATTTATTAATGCATAAATAGCCCGCCATCAATAGAGATGGTTTGACCTGTTATATATTGAGCTTCATCACCAACAAGAAATGCAACTAACTCTGAAACATCTTCTGGTGAACCAAGTCTATTTAAAGGTATATCTTTAATAATGCTATTTCTAGAATCTTCATCTAAAAAAGAAGTCATGTCTGTTTCTATAAATCCAGGTGCTACTGAGTTTACTGTAATGTTTCGAGAGCCAACTTCCTTTGCCAAGGATTTGGTAAACCCACTTAATCCAGATTTTGCTGATGAATAATTTACCTGGCCCGGATTGCCCATTAATCCAGATATTGATGAGATATTTATAATTCTTCCATATCTATTTTTAATCATATTTTTGATAAAAGCTTTTGTTAAGTTGAATGTTCCTGTCAAATTAGTTGCCAACACATTATCCCATTCATCATCCTTCATTCTAAGAAAGAGCTGATCAGAAGTTATACCAGCATTATTTATTAATATGTCTGGTAATAAGTTTTGCTCCTTCAGTTTAACTGCACAATCTTTAATGGATTCTCGACATGTAATATCAAGTTTTAATGGAATTAGGTTGTCTGAAGGATTATCAAATTTAAACTCACTTCTTGCAGTTCCTATGACCTTGTATCCAAGACCAGCAAGATGAATTGCAATAGCTGCTCCAATCCCTCTAGAGGCACCTGAAATAAGTACTACTTTTTTATCCATATACACTATTAAACTCTTGTTGAAAATTATCAGAACTCATTGTTAATATGTTACTCAGGCCATTGGTTTTAGCAAGACCTGAAAGAACTCTTCCTGGTCCACACTCAACGACAATTCCATCAAGCATGTTAATCTTTTCCATTGTCTTGAGCCATTGAACTGGTTTTATAAGTTGATCAGTTAATTTTTGAGCTATATTGTTATCGGAACTTTCCAATGCATTTACATTGTGAATGACAGGAATCAAAGGATTATTAAACTTAACATTTTCCATTTCTTTTGAAATAAGTACTGAAGCTGATTGCATTAAATTACAATGAGAAGCAACACTAACCTTTAGTTGAATACTTCTTTTAGCTCCAGCAGCCTTACACTTTTCAGAAGCCAATGCTGCGGCCTCATGTGACCCAGCTATAACAACTTGATTTGGAGAATTGATATTTGCAGGTGAAACAATTTGATTTAATTTACTACTAACCTCACTGCATATTGTTTGGATAGTCTCTATATTAAGGTTAAGGATTGCAAACATAGAACCCACTTCTGATTGCTCCATAAAAAGACCTCTTTTATGAACAAGGATCAATGCTTCTTTAAAATCAATACTACCTGATGCAACTAATGCAGAGTACTCGCCAAGAGAATGCCCTGCCAGTAAATCAGGGTTTGTACCTACTATAGATAAGAATTTTTTATAATATAAATAGGATGTGGCAAGTAATGCAGGTTGGGTGAAAGAAGTTTGATTTAATTTATCTTCAGGACCATTTTGAATAATATCAATTAAATCAAAAGACAGTGCTTCATTGGAAACTTCAGAAATAAAGTCAAGGTCTTGTCTTTCAAAAGAAGACAGCATTCCCAGGGACTGGGATCCTTGACCAGGAAAAAGTAAACTTATATGCCTAGGCATAAATTAAGCAGATGTTTCTTCTACTTCTTTTTCTACTTTTCTTAAATCTTTAACAAGTCTTCCTTTATAGAAACCATCTTTAGTCATTTGATGTCTAGCATGCTTTTCACCTGAAACAGGATCTATAGATAATGTAGATGCTGTAAGTGAATCATGAGATCTTCTTTGACCTCTTCTAGATCTTGTTACTTTACTTTTTTGAACTGCCATACTAACCCTTTAAAAAAAACGTATCCTAACAAAAATATACCATTATTGATAGATTTTTTATTCTAATAGATCAAGAATTTTTTCAAATGAATCATCAATATCTGCTCTACATTTAACTATGTTGTTGTTTTGATCTACAAACTCAATCTCAGATGCATGCAGCGCCATTCTTTTTGTTTTATTGAATGGTTTAGTCTTATTGAATGAACGGTCGCCATATTTATCATCATTTAACACAGGGTGGCCTATATGATTAGCCTGAACGCGAATCTGATGCGTTCTTCCTGTTGCAATATTTACACTAACTAAACAGGATTGATTAAGTTTTCTTAATGGCTTAAAAGTTGATACTGCCTCTTTACCATTATCTGAAATTATAGATTTTTGTGTATTTTCTTCTGATGAAGTTTCAATAAACAAATCAACTTTAGTTTTTTTCTTTAAGTGCCCTTTTAATATAGCTAGGTAGGTTTTGTTAACTTTTTTAAGGACAAGCTGTTCATTAAAATGTCTATTAGATTTTTTATTTTTTGATAAAACAAGACATCCAGAGGTCTCCTTGTCAATTCTATGGCATAGGTCTAGCGAGCTACTCATGATATATCTTAAGATAGATATCACTCCATTGGGACTATTTGTCCCCCCATGAACTGGAAGGCCATGAGGTTTATTAAGTATTATGTAGTTGTCATCTTCAAAAATAATATTATTTTTAATAAGATTTATAAGGCTTTCTGAAAATACTGATTTTTTTTCTATACTTGAATCATTTGTTAAGTATGGGGGTATTCTTATAACGTCATCTTTATTGATCTTTGTATGAGGCTTTACTCTTCCTGAATTAATTCTTACCTCTCCTTTGCGAATAATGCTGTAAATTTTAGATTTAGGCACATCTTTGTATATAGATAGGAGAAAATTATCCAATCTTCTTCCGTGGTTATCATCATTAACTTCTATTTTTTTGACAGGCATGTGACAAATCTATAGGATATAGACTTAAATAACTAGATAAACTAGTTAAATATTAAAGAAAGATAAATACAACAGTTTAATTACAACTCTGATTAAGAGTTAATCACTCAAGCAATTTAACGTAAGACTTGATGATAGAAGCTTTAAAATAAGCACACTGCTGACTTATCTTCCTATACATAGGGAGAATAAAATGAAAAGAATTTTAATTAACTCATCATATGGTGATGAGCTTCGCGTTGCGTTGGTTGATGGAGCCAAGCTATATGATTTTGATACAGAATCACCTGATAAAGTCCTTCTAAAGGGTAGTATATTTAAAGCAACTGTCTCAAGAGTAGAGTCAAGCCTTGATGCTGCGTTTGTTAATTTTGGATCTGAGAGACATGGATTTCTTCCGTTAAAAGACTTATCCAATGATTTCTTTAAAAAAAATTCAGAAGGTAAAAAAGAATGCACTTTAAAAGAAGGCCAAGAAATAATTGTTCAAGTAACAAAAGAGGAAAGAGGTACTAAAGGAGCTGCTCTTACAACTCAAATAGGATTAGCTGGACGGTTTATTGTGCTTATCCCGAACTCATCAAGGTCTGGGGGAATATCTAGAAGAATAAGTGGCGAAGAAAGAGACCAAATTAAACAAGCTTTAGATTCAATAAACATCCCAGATAACATGAGTGCTATTGTTAGAACTAATGGTCTTGGAAGAAGTTCAGAAGAACTAAGCCTTGATCTTGCATATTTGTTAGCCCTGTGGGAAGAGATTAATAAAACAATTCCTGAAGCGCCGTCTCCAGCATTGATATACAGAGATGACAAATTGATAGTTAGAGTTGTGAAAGACTACTTTAAAGATGATATAGAAGAAATCTTAATAGATGATAAAGACACCTATACCGAAGCAAAAGAGTTTATAGAGTCTGTAATTCCAGATCATGCTGACAAAGTAAAGTTATACGATGAAGAGATTCCATTATTTAATAGGTATCAAATTGAATCACAAATTGAACTAGCCTTTCAAAGAGAAATATCTTTGACATCAGGCGGGTCAATTGTTATAGATCCTACTGAGGCAATGACAGCAGTAGATGTAAACTCTGCAAGATCAACAAAAGGTAAAGATATTGAAGATACTGCATATAAAACAAATCTTGAGGCAGCAAAAGAGGTAGCTAGACAGCTTAGACTTAGAGATGTTGGTGGTTTAGTTGTTATAGATTTTATAGACATGCTTAATACTTCACACCAAGAGAAAATTGAGTCAGCTTTTAGAAAAGCGGTTTATTCAGATAGAGCTAGAGTTCAAATATCAGGAATATCCAAGTTTGGTTTATTAGAAGTGTCTAGACAGAGACTAAGACCATCACTTAATGAGTCCTATGATATAGAGCATGTTTTAGTTAGAGGGCCTAGATCTCTAGGCTTATCAATCTTAAGAATAATAGGAGAGGATTCAGCAAAGGATAATACTGGAGAAATTCAAGTTTATGTTCCAGCTGATGTTGCTAGTTATTTATTAAATGAAAAAAGGCAAGACATTATAAATATTGAAAAAACAAATAACATTAGAGTAATTGTTATTGCTGACCCTTATAAATCTAGACCTTACTATAAGGTAGTAAGAATTAAAGCTTCTGAAATAAAGAATATTGATTCTTATAAATTAACCCCAAATAGTCCTGAGCCTTCTACAGATTGGAGAGATGATAAGAATCAATCTAAAGGTATGAAGCCATTAGTAGATGGGATCAAGCCACCCAAGATGCCTAAGAAGAAAAAAGAAGGCCTTGTAGGTTGGATAAAAAGTATTGCTGGTATAGACAAAGAAGAAAAACCTAAAAAGAAGCCAACCAGATCAAAAAATCAAAATAAGAACAGAAAACCTAGACAAAATTCAAAGCCAAGAAATAACAACAAAAGTGCGGCTCAAAAAAATACACAAAGAAATCCTAATCAAAAACCTAACCCTAATCAGAAGCCAAACCCTAATCAGAAAAATACGAGGAATCAAAATACTAAGAATTCAAATGAATCTTCTGTAAAAAAAGCTAATGAAAAAGTTAATAAATCGACTGAGCCAAAAAAAGTAGCTGAAAAAAATACTACTCAAAACAAACCTTCAGAGAATACTTCAAATAAAAAGCCTGTTAATTCCAAGCCAAAGGTTGATAAGACAATTCCTCAAGAGCCTAAAAAACAAGTAAAAAAAGAACCTGCTATTAGAGAAATTGTTAAAGAACCAAAAGAAAAGGTAAAAATTCCAACTAGAGCTTCGAACGACCCGCGATATAAGAGTTAATTAATCTTCCAGATAAGGTAGAGTTTGGTGGTGTGTTTGGTAAGTTATCGATACTAAACCATTTTGCTTCAACTATTTCTAGCCCGTCTACATTAATTTCACCAGATTCGTATTCACATTCGTAACCAATCATTAACTGACTTGGAAATGGCCATGACTGGCTTCCGAAATATTTAATATTTTGTACCTTAAGCCCGACCTCTTCTTCAACCTCTCTTTCAAGAGTTTGCTCAGCAGTCTCAGAAGTTTCTATAAACCCTGCTAAAACACTGAAAAGTCCTTCCGGAAACATTGCATTTCTAGCTAGAAGAATTTGATCATCTTTCTTGATTAAACAAAGAACGCAAGGTGATATGGTTGGATAAGTCATTATTTTATTACAAGAACAAAATAAAGCTCCTTCTTTCTTATCCTCATTTTTAATAGCTCCACAATACCCACAATGTTTATTGCTTTTTAGCCAATGCAGCAATTGGTTAGCTCTGCCAACAAGATTTAAATCATCTTCATTTAGCATAGACATCATTTGACGTAAATCATATTCAACTAGTGAAATGTACCCCTGCTCATTTAATTGGAAGTTAGTATTAGTGACATCAACTGCATAAATATTAGATTTACCATTAATAGCAATACCAACTTTTGTGCACTCATCTCCATAATTTAAGAAAGATTCCTCTAACATGAAAGTTTTTTGGTCTAAATCATAAACAACCTTACCGTCGTTATATATAATAAAAATATTATTATTATTAGGTTTAAACTCGAAAAATCTTTTAAAATGCATATATCTAACTTATAAATTTATTTAATTACTTATACCTATGATTAACGCAATACAAAAAATGTTTTTAGGCAATTCACCAAGCTGGTACAAGTCTACCATTGTAGTGTTTCTAATAATTAATCCAATAGCCTTGATAGTTTTAAATGCCCTTAATTACAATGGCGAGTTTATCGTTGGCTGGATGTTCCTTTTAGAATTTATATTCACTTTAGCTTTAGCTTTAAAATGTTATCCACTTCAACCTGGAGGTCTTCTTGCAATTGAAGCAATAGTGTTGGGCCTTACAACCACTGAGAATATTTTGCATGAAATAGAAAATAATCTTGAAGTTATACTTTTACTGGTATTTATGGTTGCAGGAATATTCTTTATGAAGAATTTGATGCTAACAATCTTTACCAAACTTCTTCTTAAGGTTGAATCTAAGACCCTGCTCTCTCTTCTCTTCTGTGTTTCAGCCGCAGTATTATCTGCATTTTTAGATGCTTTGACTGTTACAGCTGTATTGATTGGAGTAACTATAGGCTTTTATAGAGTATTTCATACAGTATCATCAGGAAAGGCTTTTAACGATCTAGGACATGATTACCTGAATAACTCCTCTCTAAATGATTCTGGTCATCAGGATATGGAACAATTTAAAGGGTTTTTAAGAGACCTTGTTATGCATGGTGCAATTGGAACAGCTCTTGGAGGTGTTTGTACAATTGTTGGAGAACCACAGAATTTATTAATTGCTAAAATTGCTGGTTGGGAATTTATCGAATTCTTCATGAGAATGGCGCCAATTACCATGCCTGTATTTGTGGCGGGATTGTTAACATGCTTTGTCGTAGAAAAATTTTCAATTGCGGGTTTTGGCAACCAGTTACCTGAAAGTGTTAGAAGTATCTTTAACGATTTTGATGAATATGAAAAACAAAACATAACTACAACTCATAAAGCCGAGCTATTAGTAGAGGGTATGGTTGCGATTTTCTTGGTTATAGCTCTTGCACTTCATGTTGCTGCTGTTGGTCTTATAGGTTTAGCAGTTATTATACTTTTAACATCTTTCAAGGGTATTACTGAAGAGCATGATTTAGGAGAAGCTTTTCATGAAGCGCTTCCATTTACTGCTTTATTAGCTGTCTTTTTCGCTATTGTTAGCGTTATCCATGATCAGCATTTATTTTCTCCTGTAATCAATTATGTTCTTGCACAAAGTGTTGATACTCAGCCTCCTCTATTTTTTGTAGCTAATGGAGTGCTCTCTGCGATTAGTGATAATGTTTTTGTAGCAACAATATATATCAATGAAGTCAAAGCTGCGTTAGATAATGGTTTAATTACAAGAGAACAATTTGATCATTTAGCTGTTGCGATTAATACAGGAACAAATATACCTAGTGTTGCAACTCCAAATGGGCAAGCTGCATTTCTATTTTTACTAACATCGTCTTTGGCGCCTTTAATTAATTTATCGTATTTACGAATGGTGATAATGGCCTTGCCTTATACGATAGTTCTTTCAATTGTAGGCTTTACATCAATCGTATTTCTACTGTAGTTATGACTTATGCATCGGATCATAAGATCTGCATTGCTCCAATGATGCAGTACACAGATATGCATGACAGATATCTCCTGAGATTAATTTCTAAGAAAGTTTATTTATACACCGAGATGGTTACTACTGGAGCTATTTTATATGGAAAATGCTTTCACCAACTTGAATACAACCCCCAAGAACATCCTGTGGCCGTTCAGTTAGGTGGCTCAGATATTAAAGATTTGACAGAGTGTTCAAAAATATCTGAAGACTATGGATATGATGAAATTAACTTAAATGTTGGATGCCCGTCAGATAGGGTACAAAAAGGTAGGTTTGGTGCATGTCTTATGCTGGAACCAGAACATGTAGCAGATTGTTTAAGCTCAATGCAAAATACTGTGTCTGTTCCGGTTTCAATAAAATGCAGGTTGGGTGTCGATGATCATGAGGACTATGAGTTCCTATTTAACTTTGTAAACACAATTAAACAATCAGGCATTAATAACTTTATTATCCACGCAAGAAATGGAATTTTAAAGGGCTTAAGTCCAAGGCAGAATAGACACATACCACCATTAAAATATGATTATGTGTATAAACTTAAAAAAGATTTCCCTGAGCTTAATATTATTATTAATGGTGGAATAAAATCAGTCCAAGAATCAAAGGAGCACCTCGAACAGGTTGATGGTGTCATGATTGGAAGAGCTGCATATGAAAATCCTTTTTTAATTAAAGATATAGACTCTGAAATATATGATCTTGAATATATTAAAAAGTCAAAAAAAATTATCTTGAATCAATATTTAGATTATGTTGATGAAAAAATTGCAGAAGGCCATGAGGTCTCTAGGATGATGAAGCATTTATTTGGATTATCAAGGGGTGATAGATTTGCAAAAATATTTCGTTTAAAAATCTTAGAAATTATTAGATTGGGTGAGATTAAATCCCAAAGGAAGGATTTAGAAGATCTTTTATTCTATTAGAAAATCATCCATATCATCTACAAACTCATCAATAACATTTTCACCATCACTGACTTCATAAATCATATATTGAACATAAGAATCTTTTACAAAATCATACCTATCTCCATATATTAATGACTCTATCTCCAAAAGCCTCTCTCTAGTTTCAAGAGCATCCACAGCTTTTAAAGCAATATTTACATCACTTTCTGTCATATGAAACGTAACAGATAAAAGTGATGAAACTGGCCTACTAAAAACATCTCTGACGCTTGATGGTCCAAGAAGTGGTAGCATTATGTATGGCCCAGAAGGAACGCCCCATAGCGCAAGAGTTTGACTAAAATCTTCTTCATGTCTTTTTAGGCCTAAAGGTGTAGCAACGTCAAAAATTCCACCAAGACCAATAGTTGAATTTATAATAAACCGAGTTAAATCATTGGCTGCATAACCAATCTTACCCTGAAGAAGTTGATTTACAGTAGTGTCTACTTCCTCAAGATTATCAAAGAAATTCGTAACTCCTTTTTTTAAAAATCTGGGAGATTTAGAGTAACTTTGAGCAATGGGTTTTAGAATATTTGCATCTAGACTTTCATTAAATTCAAATGAAAGTCTATTTAGGTCTTCAAATGGGTCATTAATATCTTCAGCAAAGATAACTGAAGCGCTAATAAGAAATGAAAATATTAAATATTTCATACCTTATTATACAAGAGTTTGAATTGTCTCTGATATGTCTGTAACTAAGTTCAAGGATTTTTTAATTTCTAAATTATATATATTTTTACTATATGATACCTTGCCTATACAAGATTGATCTTTTATAAGCAGAGGTTCATATGATGATTCAAAGCACTGATTTGAGGTGTTATTTTCTATAAATCCTAATAGATTTATATCTAATTTTTTAAAAAAGGATACTGATTTTAAGGTATCATGAATCGCCAATTTGTTTGGCGTTGTAACTAAAAGACTGTGGTCTGGTTTAATTTCGGAAGCAACAGTTAAATAAGCATCTCCTGTTCCTGGTGGCATATCAACAAACAAATAATCTAACTCACCCCAAATCGTTAATCCCATTAACTGTTTTATTGCACCGCTAAGCATAGGTCCTCTCCATATAGCTGCCCTGTCATCATCTAAAACAAAACCCATTGAATTTAATTTAACGCCCTCGGACTCAATAGGCTCCATTAATGTTTTATTACTTTCTTTAATGTAAATAGGTTTTTTATTTTCCACATTAAATAGAATGTGTTGGTTTGGGCCATAAATATCAGCATCAAGAATGCCTACTTTAAATTTTTTTGCAAAATTCATTGCAAGTAACGCTGTAATGGTACTTTTTCCAACTCCGCCCTTTGCAGAGGCTACAGATATTATTTTTTTTATACTCATATAAAATGTATTTTCACATATAATACAGTTGTTATGGACGCTGCAAATACAAAAAAAAGAAAAATACTTGTTACTCAAGCACTTCCTTATGCCAACTCATCCTTACACCTTGGTCATATTTTAGAAGCTGTTCAAACTGACGTATGGGTAAGATTTAATAACTTGATTGGTAACGAGTGCTTATTCTTCTGCGCAGATGATACACATGGAACACCGATAATGCTTAAAGCAAAAGAATTGGGAGTTGAGCCAGAGCAACTTATCAAAGATGTACAAATAGATCATATAGAAACTTATAAACTATATGACATAGATTTTACACATTTTCATAGCACGCATTCAGATGAAAATAAAAAATACTCGGAATTAATTTATAACAAAGCAAAGATTAAAGATTTAATAACAAGAAAAACTATTAAACAGCTTTTTGATGAAAAAGAATCTATGTTTTTATCAGATAGGTTTGTAAAAGGTGTTTGTCCAAAGTGTAATGAAGAGAACCAGTATGGGGATGGTTGTAGTAAATGCGGTGCAACATATGACGTAAGTGAAATTAAAAACCCAATATCAGTCCTTTCCGGTACAACACCAATTCATAAGGATAGTGAGCACATATTTTTTAATTTACCGAAACAAATCAATGTTTTGAAAAATTTTCTGCAAAAGAGTGATCTTCAAAAACCTATTGTTAATAAATTAAGTGAGTGGATAAATGATGATCTTCAGCAATGGGATATATCGAGAGATGCTCCTTACTTTGGTTTTAATATTCCTGGTGAAATTGATAAATATTTTTATGTTTGGCTTGATGCTCCTATCGGCTATTTGGCGGCTATTGAAAATTGGGCATCCGCTAATGATAGAAAAATGGAAGAATTGTGGTCTAAGGATTCTGACTATGAGATCTATCATTTCATTGGAAAAGACATTGCATATTTTCATGGCCTATTTTGGCCTGCATTATTAGATTCAGCCAACTTAAAGTTACCAGATGGGATATATGTACATGGTTTTTTAACCATAAATGGTGAAAAAATGTCAAAATCAAAGGGTACTGGCATTCTAGCAAGAGAATTTGCAGAAGTTTGCGATCCGGAAACATTACGGTATTATTTTGCAGCAAAACTCAATGATAAGGTCGAAGATATTGATTTGAATCTTGAAGATTATGTAACAAGAATTAATTCAGACTTAGTTGGAAAATATTGTAATATTGCTAGCCGTTGCTCATCATTTATTAAGAAAAATGATAATAAATTATCAGATAATATTGATAATGAATTAATTGAGAATATTAAATCAAAAAAATCTTTAGTAACTAGTCATTATAATTCAAGAAATTACTCGAAGGCTGTTAGACTAATTATGGAAATGGCAGATGATATAAATAAATATATTAATGACAGTACTCCATGGAAAAAAGAATTAAATGAGGCTGTAGATATATCATCTTCGGCTTTGAATGCTTTTAGATTACTTAGTATCTATTTACAACCAATAATTCCAAATATTACAAAAAATGCATTTAAATTTCTGAATAGTACTGAAAATAGTTTTGAAGATTTAGGTAAAATGCTTAATAAGCCCATAAATAATTATGTGCCGCTATTGAACAGGCTGGAGCCGATTAATTTAAAGAAGGATGAACCTATGGATGATAATAATTTTATTGATATAAAACAATTTGCTGATGTTGACCTCAGAGTTGCGCAAATTGTTGAAGCATCACTTGTTGAAGGTGCTGATAAATTACTTAAGCTCAACCTTAATGTTGGTGAATTAGGTGAAAGGCAGGTTTTTGCTGGTATTAAAAAAGCATACGATCCTGAAGAATTAACAGATAGGTTGGTAATATTGGTTAGTAATCTTGAACCAAGGCAAATGAAATTTGGGTTATCTGAGGGTATGGTACTAGCCTCAAGTGATGATGAGGGTATCTATCTTATATCACCTGACACTGGGGCAAAGCCAGGGTTGAGAGTTAAGTAATGGTTAAGGAAACAGATATTATTGTTATTGGTGCCGGCCCAGTTGGTTTATTCACTGTATTTGAGGCAGGTTTATTAGGTCTGAATTGTGTTCTGATAGATAACCTAGATAAACCAGGAGGCCAATGTGCTGAGCTGTATCCTGAGAAACCTATATATGACATACCAGGGGTGGCTTTTCAGACCGCGCAGGAGCATGTTGACGCCCTATTATTACAAATTAAACCATTTGATTATGATTTATATTTAAATCAAAGGGTCGAGACTATAGAAGAAGTTGATCATGCTAAAGACATCTATTGGAAGGTAACTACAAACGAAAATAATTCTTTTATTTCAAAAAATATATTTATAGCAGCAGGTGCTGGATCATTTGAAGCAAGAAGACCTCCTAATATTGAGAACCCAGATAAGTTTTTAAATATTGGTGTTAACTATGCAGTTAGATCTAAGGATAAGTACAAAAATAAAGATATATTTATTTTTGGAGGTGGTGACTCTGCCTTGGATTGGACTGTAGAACTTGCAAAGAATGCAAAAAGTCTTTCATTAGTCCATCGAAGAGATGCTTTTAGGGGTGCACCTCACACAGAAGAATTAATGAGAGAGCTTGTTAAAGATAAGAAAATTAACCTCTTAACTCCTTTTGTAATTGAAGATATTCATGGAGAAGAAAAAGTTAATGAAGTTTCTTTAAAAAACTTTGATACAAAAGAAATTGTTACGCATAAGGCAGATGAATTAATATTCTTATTTGGGCTAAATAAAAAACTTGGCCCAATACTTGATTGGGAATTGGAACTTAACAACAAAAAGATCAATGTTAATACTGAGAGTTTTGAAACCTCAAAAGAAGGTATTTTTGCTGTAGGTGATATAAATGATTACCCTGGAAAGCTTGATTTGATTTTATCTGGTTTTCATGAAACCACATTGGCTGTTCAGAAAGCTTATAAAAGAATACATCCTGGTGAAAGGGTTCCATTTGGCTACACAACTTCCAATTCAAAGCTTCAAAAAAAACTTGGTGTATTAGATAAATAAATTGGAATTAATAGATTTAGTACATAAAGAGCTGCCACAGATTCAGTGCGGAAGATGTGATACACCTGGATGTAGACAATATGCTGAAGCTATTGTTGACGGAGTCCCTCTTGATAGATGTGTGCCAGGGGGTATTGAAACTTTAAAAAAATTAAATGCCATCACTAAGTCAAATTATGATTCTGTGAATCCTGAATATGGCCCAACAATTGAAAGTCAAAAAGTTAAAATTATTGAAGAAGAATGCATAGGATGTAAAAAATGCATAACAGCCTGCCCTGTTGATGCTATTACGGGTGGGACAAATATGATGCACTCAATAATTGATGATTTGTGTACAGGGTGTGAGCTATGTATTGAGCCATGTCCAGTTGACTGTATTGAAATAATACCCCTCTCTGACCAAGAAGCAGCCAAACCAAGAGAGGTTTCACAGTTTTTTTATGACACAAAAGAAAATTTAACGACTAATCAAAAGAGAAATAAGTTAATTAACTCTAGTGATAAAAATATGGAAATTAGCGATAGTCTAAATCTTAAACTTAAGAAAAGAAATATAGATAAATCTAAGATGGCTGAAGAAATGCAGAAAAAGATTATAAAATCTGATTTATCTAAATTACACCACTTTAATGATAATGAAATTAATACATTCCTTCAGGATGATAATTAGTGCTAAAAAATAAATTTAGAAAATACTTACCAGTTGTAGTGGATCTAGAAACAGGTGGTTTTAATTCAAAAGAAAATGCAATTCTTGAAATTGCAATAACTCTTATAGAGGAGTCAGAGGATGCTCTATTAGTTGGTGAAACACATCGATTCCATATTGAACCCTATGAGGGGCTTGTTGTTGAAGATGAGTCATTAGAATTTACAAAAATTAATCTAAATCATCCATTAAGAAATGCTGTGCCTGAAAGTTATGCATTAAAAGAGCTATTTACTATTATCAATAAAGCCAAAGCTAAATATGAATGCTCAAGAGCAATACTTGTTGGCCATAATGCACATTTTGACTTAGCATTTTTAAACGAAGCTATAGCAAGAAATAACATCAAAAGATCGCCATTTCACCCTTTTTCCGTATTAGATACAGTTAGTCTTGGTGTTTTAGCAACTAACCAAACTGTACTTGCTAGGATTTGCGACTCACTCTCTATTGATTATGATTCAAAGGAAGCTCATTCAGCTGCTTATGACTCTGATGTAACCGCCAAGGTATTTTGTAGAGTTTTAAATGACTATTCTAGCCAAGAGAACTTTCAATAAACTTTTTTAATTCTCCAGACTCATGCATTTGGGTAACAATATCGGCACCACCTATCAGCTCGCCCTTTACAAATACTTGTGGAAAAGTTGGCCAATCAGACACAGAAGGCAATGTGGCTCGCGCATCATTATTTTCTAAAATATCAACGTAAGAAAACTGTGCTTCACATTCTATTAACGCTTGAACTGTTTTTGCAGAAAACCCACATTTTGGCTCATAAGGCGTCCCTTTCATGTAGATCAAAAGATCGTTGTCTTTAATTTGTTCTCTTAATTTATCTTCAATAGTCATAATTATCCCTTAATTATATTTATATAACTCTTTATGGTGTCTTCAAACCCATTTTTCAAGGCATCAACTATAACTGCATGCCCAATAGAAACTTCATTAATACCGCCAATTTTAACAAGTTCAGGTAAATTTAATAGATTTAAGTCATGGCCAGCATTTACAAATAAATTAGAAGAATTTGCCTTTAAAATTAATTCTGAAAGAGAAGAAATAATTGAAAGATCTCCAGCTTCTATGCTCTTAGAGAATTGGCCAGTGTGGATCTCTATTCCATCAACACCAATATCTCGTGCATAATCGATAATATTAATATTAGCTTCATTATCTTTAAGTTGATCTACAAATAATGAGATTTTTGATTGAGTAGATATACTCCTGAGTTTTTTAATTACCTCCATTAATTTATCGTCATGATCTCCAGCCTCCCAGCCATGGTCTGATGTGATTTGGTTTGGTAAGTCAGGAACAAGCGTTATTTGTTCTGGCTGGCATTCTTTTACAAGTCTGTTAAAACCCATGAATTGACCAGATTCTTCTGAAAATGGATTGCCCTCAAGATTAAAATCAATATTGTTAACTTTAGTTAGATTTGATAATGAAATAACATCATTGCTCGTTGCATGTCTATGATCTGGTCTTGGGTGAAGCGTAAGCCCATCTATGCCAAGATTTATAGCAAGATTTGCAAAATCTTCAAGTGGTGGATTGTTTTCGCCTCTTGCATTTCTCAGTAGAGCTATTTTATTGAGGTTAAGACTAAATTTCATTTGCTTCTTTTACTTTTAATAAGACCAAACCACCAAGAATAAATAAAACAGCTATAGGAAGTAATGAGATTCTTATATCTCCATATAAAGTTAACAAAGCACCTACCATTAATGGACCAAAGATAGCACCCGCCCTACCAAGTACATTATAGATTCCGAAAAATTCTCCAGCTTTCTCCAAGGGAATAATTTTCCCAAACAAGCTTCGCGAACTACCTTGAATGCCTCCCTGCACACTTCCAACCAAAACTGCAAGAATATAAAATTCAAAAGCTGATGATAGGGTTGTAGAAAAAAATATGATGAATATATAAAAGACTATAGTTATATATAAAACTGGTTTATCGCCATATTTATTAGCTATATAACCCCAAAAAAGAGTTGCTGGAAATGCTACAAATTGAACTAAAATTAATGCAGGAATAACCTCATTAGCTTTTAGACCAACATTAAGAGCAAAATCAGCTGCAAGATAAATAACTGTATGAGCACCGTCAATAAATAGAAAAAAGGCCAATAAAAACAAAGAAACATTTTTATATTTAGAAATAGATTTTAATGTTGTTAAAATATTTATTAAAGATTCTTTTAATAGAAAACTTTTTTTGTGATGAACGACATCTTCATGATAGATTTTTTTAATAGGAAGCATGAAAGAGAACCACCATATAGCAACCATAACAAATGAAATTTTAATAGCATCCGCAGACGAATTAAGGCCTATTTTTTCCCAAAAAAGAAACATTAATGCATTGACAAGAAATAAAGTGCCACCACCAAGGTAGCCCCAAGCATAACCCTGGTTTGAGATTTGTGAGAGCTTATTATGTGGTGCAATTTTAGTTAAAATCTTATCATAAGGAATTTGGCCAACTGCAAAACAATAATTTGCAATACAAAAGAAAACTAAAGCATACAGCCATGATCCTAATGAAAGTGTTGATAACAAGCCAACAAATAAAGCCCCAATGACTGTAAACAAAACAAGAAATTTTTTTGTAGCATTGTTTATGTCACTAATAGCTCCAATAAAAGGGGCTGTCAGCAAAACAATCGTATTACAAACTGCTAAAGCTAAAGTTTTATATACAGTTGCATCATCCGCATCAATCCCATTGGCCCAATATTGATTGTAAAAAACAGGAAAAAACCCAGCAACAACAGTAGTTGCAAATGCAGAGTTACCAACATCGTATGCTATCCATGATTTTATTTTTCTATTGAGAGTTGTAGATGTGGAAGTATTCAAAATTTATAAATATAAGTTATTAGTTAACATTCTATATTAATTTTTACCTTGTAATTGATTATATTTTTGTTATATTTTTTAGAGGGGGTTTTAAAAAATGGATGATATAACAACAATTAAATTTGGTTCATTCTTCGTGGTAGGAATTGGTTTTATAGTATTTCTACTCGGTTTAGCTGCATATATTTTTTATTAAGCCGGCAACCAGCTTAGAGTTTTACCAGAGAGTAAATGTAGGTGAAGGTGGAATACAGTTTGACCTGCATTTGCTCCATTATTTATTACGATATTGAATGTATCATCTAGTTCTAGCATTTTAGAAACTTTTCCAGCAACTATCATAAGGTGGCCTAGTAATTCTCTATCTTCCTCACATGCGCTTGAAAGCATAGGTATATTTTTTTTGGGTATTATTAAAAGATGTATTGGGGCTTGAGGATTGATATCTTTGATTACAATTGATTTTTCATCCTCATAGATAATATCTGCAGGTATATCTTTTTTTATAATTTTATCAAACAGGCTTTCAGTCATTAAACTAAAAAGCCCTTAAAACTCTATAACCAATATAAAAAATTGCAAACGTCATTAATATAGCCAAAGTGATGATTAGTAAATCTCTAAGCGTTTGAAGAAATTTACCTTGTTGCTTAGCCTTAACTAACTGAACAAGCATGTAGATAAGAGCAATGGTACTGATTGTTAATATAAATATACTTAGCATTATAGTTATCCAAATAAGGAGCCAACTCCTGTTACTAAAAATCCCAATGCTAGTCCCCATAAAAGGCAAGCAATGACATCTGCGATATAAAATCTTACAACCTTTAGGTCACTAATACCAAGTAAAAAGGGTACTATTGGTCTTACAGCAGGTATGAATCTACCAAATAAAACAGTGAAGGAGCCAGTTTTATCTAAAAATTCTTGAGACCTTTTTATAGTTTTTTGCCTTTTCAACATTACCTTTGTAGTTAAAATTTGAGGCCCTATGGTTTTACCAAATAGAAAACTACCCATATCACCAAGATGTGCGCCTAATATAGCTAATGGAACAATATAGTAGATAGATAAAAGTTCTGTGTTATAAATAAATATACAGATTGAAAATAAAATAGCACTTGAGGTAACTATACCTGACAGTATGAAGGACTCAATAAAAGCAAAAAATAAAACTACAACCCAGGCATATTCAGCATTTGCATTTAGATAAAGTTCAATTTTTTCAAACATAATATATTAGTGATCTTTTTTATATTTTACTTTAAATATGGCTTTGGCATATAGTAAGACCACAAAGTATTTTTATTTATAAATTCTGCAATGATTAAAAAGTTTAACATTCACATATCCCAAGATGAGATTAATACTTTACACCAAAAAATTTCATTAACTAGATGGCCTGATGAAATTAATGATGAGCATTGGTCGCATGGAACAGGGATGGATTTTTTAAAAGATTTATCTATAGAATGGTTAAATAATTTTGATTGGAGAAAGCACGAAAAGGATTTAAATAATATTGGTAGCTTCAAATATAAATCTAATTCAGGAATTAAGATTCATTTCTTACATTCAAAATCAAATAAAGAAGGAGCGATTCCTCTTATTATGACTCATGGGTGGCCAGGTAGTATTCAGGAGTTTTTAAAAATTATTCCTATAATTCATAAAAAATCGAAAGTACCAATCGATATAATTTGCCCTTCTATGCCAGGTTTTGGATTCTCTGATAAACCAACTGAGAAGGGAATGGATTCCAAAAAAATTGCAGAAATTCAACATGAGCTAATGTCTGCTCTTGGCTATAATAAATACGTAGTTCAAGGTGGAGATTGGGGAGCAACAGTAAGCAAATGGATGGCAGAACTTTATCCTGATAGTTGTATTGGTATCCATTTAAATCTGGTAATTGCATTCCCTCCAGATGGCCCAGACCCTATGGAAGGAGTTACCGAAGATGAATTAAAACTACTAGATAATTTTAATAAATATAAAGCACAGGGGTATGGTTACTACGAGATACAAAGAACAAAACCACAAACTATAGGCTATAGCCTTAACGACTCTCCTATTGGTCTAGCGGCCTGGATTGCAGAAAAATATTATGGTTGGTTCGATGAAAAAACTAATAAACTAGTTGTTACAAATGATGAAGTTTTAAGCATCATTTCACTATATTGGTTTACAGAATCAGCCCCCTCCTCAGCCAGGTTATATAAAGAAAATGGGGAGTTCGGATTTTCATTTAACAAGATTTCTCAACCAATGGCAGGAGCTATCTTTAAAAAAGATATTATGATACCTCCAAAAATCTGGGCTGAAAAAATCTATAATGTAGTTCAGTGGAATGAGTATGATGGTGGTCATTTTGCTGCCATGGAAAAGCCTGAAGTTTTAGCTGAAGATATAGTAAATTTTATATCAAAGTTAATAAAATAAGGTTCCATAGGGGCCTTAAGAAATAAATATGATTTAGGATCTAAAACTTCAGTTCAAACCCTACACTAATCATTTTTTTGTTTTTTAAACTATCTGATTGAGATCTTTTTGAGTAGCTTGTAAATAATTTCAATATTGAATTATATTGGTAAGAGTATCCAATAGCATATTGCTTTCCACCAATAAGCTTAATATCTGACCTGGATGTTTGAAACATTAAAGAAGATTTTGATGATAATTTATGTTTTAAGCTAGCAACATAACCTGATTCTTTGTTAGATGTTTCAGTATTAATAGATTCTTGAAATAGAAAACCAAGCGTGCTGTTCTTAATTGGTTTTAATATAGCAAATCTTTTACTTTCATAACCCTTAAGACCTGAATCTATTCCAAATGATGATTTAAAATTATTTGCGTTATAGTCAAATGAATAAGACTGATAACTTTTGCTAGACGTTTTAATATTATTAAGAGTAACCTTCAATCCTTCAATTATTTCAGGAGATGTATAGCCAACTAAGTCCTGGGATCTGTTTTCACCTACAAAAAGGTTTTTTATATCTGATTTAGTGTCATTAAATAAATCAACTTTCAATTGTGATTTCTTAAAAGCAGTATCATGAGTTCCAGCAAAAAGTTTTCCAAAATCACCTGAAATACCTATAAATGTATTACGTTGTTTAAGTACTTTATTTTTATCTGCTTTTCCGTCTGTGACATCTATTTCATTTTCAATTTGAATTAGAAAATTTACTTTATTTGATAACTTAAACTTTGCCTTATATCCAAGCCTTGATGCATTGCTATTAGTTTCGGAGGAAGATTTAGAGTCCACTTCTGTAGTAAGAACATCTAAATTTATTTTTCCATAAATCTCAGCATCAGCAGCAGTAAGATTAAAAGTACTCATGTAAAGTAATACAGAAAGTAGAGAAAAATTATTAATTGACTGAGCAATTCTTTTTTGAGTTTTATAAATATTTTTTATCATGTTTATTTTTATTTGATTAATGTTAAAAAATGCAATTATTCCATATATAAATGAATTACTCATAGTGTGAATAACTCTATTTTTCAAAAGATTAACTTCAAAGTTACATAAAATACTAAAGCGACACTCAAATGTAACACTATCTAAAATATGAACTACTGTAAAAAATAATAGTAAAATTATATATATGTTAATGCCACAACATATAATAAGTTATGAATAAAAATTCCATTCTTAAAAAAATCTATTCTTTCTATTTTTTATTTCTTTTTTCTATATATCCATTGAATGCATTTTCAGTTATATCTTTATATGAAACAGAGCAAGTTAAGATAGATGGAGATGCTGACGATCCTGCAATATGGGTAAATAATATAAATATTAATAATTCACTGGTATTTGGAACGGATAAATATAATGGTATTTATACATACAATCTAAAAGCAGAAACGCTTGATTTTTCACCTTCAGGAAATATTAATAATATAGATATAATTTCAGATAGTATTTCAAAAACTACTTTACTATTTGGCTCTAATAGGAATGATGGCTCCCTAGATCTTTGGGTTTTAAATAATGATGCAATGAACTCAGATATAGAATCTGGCTTATTCAAGCTTCCAGTTAAATCAACACATAAGGGCTATACAGATATGATTGTATATGGAGTGTGTTCAGGACATCATGAGCATTTTGGTAATATTGCATTTATAACTGAAGATGAAGGCTCAAGAGTTCAATTGTGGTCATATCAAGATGACTTAAAATTGTTGCATACATTTAAAAATCAAGATGCGACCCAATCAGAGGGTTGTGTTTATGATTCAGATAATTCAACTCTATTTATTTCTGAGGAGCAAGATAGAGGTATTTTAAGGGCTTACAAAATTAATAAAAATCTTGATTTTAGTGCGCCAATTATCATTGATAACAGATCTGGAAATATTGTAGGTGATCCTGAAGGTGTAACAATTTTTAAATCAAACACAAGTGAAGGGTTTGTTATTCTTTCTTCTCAAGGCAATAGTACTTTAAATATTTATAACCGGAGTTACCCATATAATTTTATTGATAGCTTTAATATTATCGGAAATGGATCTATTGATGCTGTTTCAGATACAGATGGAGTTGATGTTGTTAATAATAACTTAGGTCCATTATTTCCTAAAGGTTTGTTAGTTGTTCAAGATGGTTCTAATGATGGCGAAGGATTAGTAAAAAAACAAAATTTTAAGTTTGTTTCAATTAAAGATGTGCTTGATAAGATTAATGATTAACGAAGATCTATTTTACTTTTCTAAACATTTGTCCATAATCTAATAATGGAAATAGTTGCTAAGCAAGAAAGAAGTAAGAAAAGAGTAAAACTTATTCTCCAAACTGCAGAAACAATTCTTCTCAAAGATGGATTAGATGCAATAACAGTTGCAAATATTGCAAAATATTCTGGCCTGAAAAGAACCTCTACCTATAAATTTTTTCCAACAACTGATTCGTTAAAAGCAATGATGATTAGCGGATATTTGAAAGACTGTGAAGAACTATTTAGAAGCGAATTAGCATCAATTGAAACTAAACAAGTTTCTGTAATTGTCTTAAAGGTGGTTGAGGTGATGTATGACTTTTTTATATCTTCAGAAGCTGCTCGACTAATTATCTTAAAAAATACTGTAAGCCCTCCCATATCTTCTGAATCAATACATGGTCTAGCAAATTCTATAGAAGACTTTATAGATAAAAATATTGATCTTCCAGATATGTATAATAAAAGTGGTGTCTATAGAGTGCTTACGCAACTAATACTCTCGGTATTTTCTTTAAACGCAAAGGAAAGTGGAGAACTAAATGAGGTTGGAAGGATTGAGGCCCACAGAGCAGGCCTTTCCTATTTACTAAATTGGGTCAATCAGAGCTCTTAATAGCCTTTAATCTAAACTCCCACTGTTAAAAGAGTTTCAATAAATCTTAATAAAACATAGAACAATACCGTCAATGTAGCTCCAGCAGGTATTGTTACTACCCATGAAAGAACAATCCTGCCTATTGAACTAAGATCAAGATGAGAAACACCTTTAGCAAGGCCTACGCCAATAACAGCTCCTACAAGAGTATGAGTTGTTGATATAGGAAACCCAATATATGTTGCTGCTACGACAGTAGATGCTGCTGCCATTTCTGCTGAAAAACCCAAACTTGGAGTTAATGTAGTAATTTTACTTCCAACAGTCCTTATGACCCTGCCACCTAACATCGCTAAACCAAATACTATCCCTATTCCACCAATCAATAAGACCCAAGGGCTAACTGCTGATTTGGCACCAATTGCCCCTTCCGAAGCTACACTTATAATTGCAGACATAGGGCCTATAGCATTTGCGACGTCATTTGATCCATGGGCAAAAGCCATAGCTGATGCAGTTACTATCATAAGTACAGCAAATGCTGATTCAACACCATGCTTTTTAATCTTTTCTTTGTTTATATTTAAAAGAATATATGTGATCACTGTAACAACTAATCCAAATGCTATTGTGACTAAAACCACCTCGTTATCAGTAAGAGGCAAACCAACATGTTTTAAACCTTTTCTTGCTGTTACAAGACCAATTATTACAGCTACAAAAAAACTGTAAAGAGGTATCAAAGATACTGCTGCTTGTGCTGGATCTTTCCTATCAAGAATAAATTTCTTAGCACTTAAAAATATAAAAAATGCCATTGTTCCTGAAACTGCAGGAGAAACAACCCAACTAGCTGCAATAGTGCCAACTTTATCCCAGGAAACTGCCTGAAAGCCCATTGATATTATTACAAAACCAACTATTGAACCAACAATAGAATGCGTTGTAGATACAGGCCAGCCTTTAGAACTTGCTACTAAAAGCCATGTTCCTGCTGCTAATAAAGCTGATAGCATACCAATAATAAATATATTTTCTTTTCCAATATAAAGATCTGGATCAACAATTCCTTTTCTTATTGTCGATGTAACTTCACCTCCAGCTAAATATGCTCCCAAAAATTCAAAAATAGCAGCAATAAATATAGCCTGTTTAAATGTAATAGCCTTACTTCCTACAGAGGTACCCATAGCATTAGCAACATCATTTGCACCAATTCCAAATGCCATGAAAAAACCAGCAAAAGCCGCTATAATAAGGATAAGTGTAGGATCTAAGAATAAATTTTCCATTGTTTTTACCTGTTATATAAATTTTATATATGCATTAGAACTTTAGCTTGTTACATTCATGTGAATTTACACTTACTTTTTAGTGAAATAATTAAACTCAGCCCCAATGAACCTTATATCCTTAGATCAATCAGAATACAAAAGACTTCATGCAAAAGCCTATGCATTGGAAAAAAGAAGACTTCAAATTGAACTATTAAAACTTCAAGAAGATGTTATTAAAAATAATAGGAAGTTATGCATTATATTTGAAGGCAGAGATACAGCAGGAAAAAGCTCTGCAATTAAATTTTTTTCAGAGTACTTAAGACCAAATAATTTTAATTACGTCCAATTAGGAATTCCATCTAAGTGGGAATCGTCTCATTGGTTTCAAAGATGGGCTAAGGTTTTACCTACAAATGGTGAAATTTCTTTTCTGGATAGGTCTTGGTATACAAGAGCTATAACAGAGCCAATTATGGGATATTGCTCAGAAAATCAATATAGAACATTTATGAGTAGAGTTAATAAATGGGAAGAAGATCATATTTTAAATAATGTAGAAATAACTAAATTTTATTTTTCACTATCAAGAGATCAGCAAGAAAGAAGGATGAACGCCAGAAAAAACTCTCAACTTAAATACTGGAAATTATCTAAAAACGACGAAAAAATCGTAACTAAATGGGATGCTTTTACGTTTTATAAAGAACAAATGTTTTCTAGAACAGCTACTGTCAAGTCGCCCTGGGTAAAGATTAATTCAAATAATAAAATGATAGGCAGACTAACAGCTCTGAGGTATCTGTTAAATAAAATGGATTATGAGAATAAAAAAATATTGAAGCCGGTTAAATGGTCAAAAGCTATATCTAACTACTCAGCAAGTATTGAGGGGGTTCGTTTTGACAATCTTACTTATGAGCAATTTATGATAATTACCAAATATAGTGATGATACATAATGAAAATAGCATCTATTGATATTGGTACAAATGCTATTAAATCAAAAGTGTTTAATACCAGTCCCACAACTATTGATTTTATTGAAGGCATTAGATCACCTATAAGACTGGGAGCTGAAGTTTTTAGCACAGGCATACTGTCAGATAATAAATTAGATGAGCTCATTAAAACATTAATAAAGTATCAGACTAATTTTTTAAATAATGATATTAAAATGTATGAGATCGTTGCAACTAGTGCATTTCGTGATACATCAAATTCAGAAAATGCTAGGAGGTATGTTGAGAATAACATTAACCATCCTATAAGAATTATTTCAGGGTTAGAAGAAGCTAAATTAATACGATTTCATCCAAAAGCGCAACTGGGTAGTAACAAAATTTTTGTTGATGTTGGTGGTGGAAGTACTGAAATTTACATATATAAAAATGGGGACCACATCATTCAATCTTTTCAACTAGGCGCAGTTAGATCTATGCTTGATAAAGATGATGAAAATGAATGGTTACGCCTTTCTGATTGGCTTGATAAACAAGATAATATTGATACATTAATTGGTCTTGGTGGAAGTATAAAGTCGTTTTTAAATATATATAAATATAAGCGAATAACTTCAGCTTTATTTGTTGAAAAGTCTAATGCATTAGCAGTGTTGAGCCAAGAAGAAAAAATATCTCAATTCAATCTTCAGCCAGATAGAGCAGATGTTATAGATTATGCTTTAAAAATTTATCTCATGATAATAAATAAACTTGATATTAAAAATATTAAATCAACTAAGTGGGGAGTTTCTGACTCAATTGCTGTAAAAACATTTCACGAACTTTATTCAAAGAAAATATCAATCTATAAAGATTAAATGAAAGAAAGTTTGATAGCTACACCGTCACCATCTCTTATTGATTCTATTGATAAAATACTCATTGAAGATGAATTAATTATTTCCTCAGTTAGTAAAATGCCGGCCCTTAGATCAATCGAGTTAAAAGATATGATTAATATATCCGAGTCTTCGAGAGATACATTTGAAATGTCTTTATAATTCTCATTCGAAAGAATAATTTTATTTACTAAGGAAAGATCTATATTGTTTTGTTTTTTGGCCTGTGTAAGTGGATATGACTTTTTATATACATATTCATAGTCCCCCCTTTCTTTGTCTAAGTTTTTTACTGACATGGTATAAATGTTAAGGGTTGAAGACAATAAAATACCAATCCCAAATAATAGAATAAAAAGAGATGATGCTATGAGCAAATAAAATTCACGAACTTTTAAGCTTTTTATAAACTTATTCATTTAATAAGCTCACTGTTATTGATCCAGAAATAATGTTGTTTGCTGTCATAATCTCTTCGTTTAAAATATCTACACTAAATTGTTGCGAAATATTCTTTATGAGATTGTATTGAATTAAAGGCATTTCACTAATATCTATTAAGACTTTTGAGTTATTAAAATCGATATAAATTCTATCTAAATATTCATCACCAATTTGATCCAGAAAGTTTAAGGAAGGCAGTTCAATATTATTATTCTTGTCTAATATAACCTGGCTCATTATTGAATCTATCTGAGCTCTAGGTCTAACTACTTTCTTAATATCTTTATTTATAGCAGTGAAGATATCAAATGTTGCTTCTTTATAAGCCAAAGCATCATCATTATTATTATTGATCAACATTGATGGTATGAATAAGAACGTAAATAATCCTGTTAGAGTTATTATTAATTGAGTGGTACTAAAATTAAATTTTCTTTTTAAGGATTGATATGAAAAGTAAAAATTATAAAAGTTAGGAAATCTACTAAAGTCTTGATTAAAAAAACTCTCAAGTCCAGAAGTTATAAAACTTGAATTGGGATATTTTTCTTTTAAAAAATTATCATCACTATAAATTAGAGGACTATATCCATCTTTCAGATCAGAAATCACCTGACAGTATTGTTCCAAGGTATCTCTTGATAAACTTGTGCCAGTTCCATCTGAGTTTGAAAAGATAAATCTGTTATTTATTTCAAATATTACATCATGATTATCCTTGTGATTAAAAAAAGAATACTCGGGCATTAATATAATATTGGTATCTAGTTGGGTAAGTGCTTTGTTTAGAGTTTCTAATAAGGTCTTGTTAATAATAAAGGCGTTCTTATCATGAAAAAGAAACTCATTATAAGAAACTTGATCTACAACTTTATCATCAATGTCTGAAATAAAATTAGCTAAATTGATATCTTCAGATAAACCTAAATTTTTTGAATTTTGGTATGAGGTTATCAATAATGAAGGTATTAACACTATTAATAAACAGCTATCATCAAAGCTCTTTAATTCTCCTATGTCTGCGAAACGATCACTAGATATAATCCCATTTTTATATGAATATAAGTCAAGAGATGTGCATGAGCTGTCTATAAAATTTGCAATATAGGTATTCATTTAAATACCATTATATGTTCTTGAAATAATATAGCTATTTTTGTTCTTATCATGATTTATTTTGCTAATAGATATAGCAGAAAAATTGTCATGATTTATTACAGTAGTAAGATCAAATGTTGATGAAGAGAATTTAATATTTCCATATGGTGCTTCAAAATCCTTCATAGGGTGAATAGATTTTAAAGAATTTATGTTTTCTATGCCTTCATCAGGAATAGTATCAATAATATATTCAGCTTCGCTTAAAGTAAGATTTGGAAATAAAGAAGATAATAAAAAGGAATCATCAAGATTTAATGTATTTAAGTTTAATGTAAGATCTGAATTAGTATTAATACTACAGAAATTATTTTTTATAATCTTCCAATCTACCTTTTTAAAAGCTGGAATACCCTTCAATTCATCAACACTAAAAAATAATCTTCTGCCTGTATATTCTTTTGGGTTATTAAGTGGGCCAGAATAAAAATAGTCTTCAAGACCATATGCACGGGGATCAGAGTCAAGATCAATCCAATCTATAACTTGATCGATCATCTCTTCAACAACATTATTATCAACAGAATGAAAAGCCATAAATTTTCTAAATGCATCTATTGATTTTTTATTTTCGATATAATTTTTTTTATTTTTAATAACTAAGGCATTTATATTAAAACAATTTGAATTATCTGAGATTTTAGCAGTAACTATTCCCCCGTCAGTTTCAAAATATAAGTTATTATTTAATAAGGGATTGTTTCTAGCGAGTTTATTAGAATTAAATTTAAGCTCTATATCAATTTTTTTTAAAGCTAAAGACTCAAGGTTTTTAAAGATATTTAATGACGTCGATTGAAATTCAAGATAGGAAGCTCTTTTTAAGGATATTAAATAATTATTTCCAATAATAACAGCGATCGATGATAACAATAGAATTATCAATAAAACTGATATTAAGACAACCCCTTTATTATTAGTTTTGAGATACATAAGTTATATTAGGCTCAATTATCCATGTGTATGGTTTTTTATCTAGAATAAATTCTATCTTAATTAGCCTTGGTATTTTCTTTGATGAAGCATCATTTATAGGCCAGAAAGAATGCCATTTATTTGAACTTAGAAAATTAAAATTTAATTCATCAATATTTGCTAGAATCAGTGACTCTATAAATTGGCTTTGGTCGTATGGGTTTGAAGAGAAGTATTGTCTTCTTTTTATTTGCTTGTCTTCATAAATATATTCAATCCTTTTAATAGGAGATACATCATCAGCAACAGATTTAATTTTGCTATTAAAAACAATAGAATTCATGCCTTGTATGGCGACAAAACTACCAGTCATATTATTTCCATAAAAATCACGAGATGTGATGTTTACAATTTGTCTAAGGTCCCTTCTAATTTTACTCGAAGATAAGTTGATATCTTTTATTTTGTTTAGGTGACTTGAGGTTTGATACTGGGTATCTAAGGATGACTTAAGAATATTTGATGTAATTAATGTAATTATGGAAAGAATAACAAGTGAAATTAATACTTCTATTATTGTAAATCCCCTATTCATAGACTAAATATCCTTTTGTTCTATAGGAATACTGAGTTGTATTTTCAGATTTAATTAATATCTCATACTCTAGAAACTCATTAGTAATTCCATTATAAAATGATTCTTCCCAAATCCAATTCTTACCACCCATCGAAATAATTCCATTTCTATTTAGTGGTTTGGAAGGTTTTTCAATAGTATTAATTAATGCAATTCTATTGTTAGCAACCTCTTTTGCTAAATAATGATCTTCTAATTTATATATAGATGTGCTCGTTGATAAAATTAGGTTATAAATTACTAATAGAGATGTACTTAAAATTGCCAAAGCAATAACAATCTCAAAAAGACTGAAGCCATTTTTAATATTTAATAATTTTAGTTTCGATCTTTCCATTGTTATTAATTGTAATCTCTTGAATGAAATCTGAAGAAGGGATGCTTATAATTCCTCCTGAATTTTCCCCCGAAGGATAAAAAATAATAAGTGGTATATTTAAATCATTTTCATTTAATTGAATGATAGACCCATCGAAATACCTAAATGTTTTACTATTTGAGGAAAAATTCTTCCAAGGCGATTGAACATTGTCTAATAGCTTTTTTTCCTCCATTTGATAATCAACTATGTATATTAAATCTTGTTTATCATTAGCATGCCAGGCTAATAAGTTTCCAGTAATGATGCTTTCTTCAGAGAGGTAATTAAAAAGAGTATTTAAAGATGCCTTATTTTTTGAAACTGTATCAACTAGACCTATATTGAGAAATAATAATGAGGATGTTATGCCAATAATAACTAGCACAACAAGAACCTCAATCAGTGTGAAGCCTTTAAATTTATTACTGCATCCAATTTCCAATATCAGAATCCTCACCAGTTCCTCCAGGCATTCCATCTGCGCCAAGAGTATATAAATCATATTTTTTTGCTCTTCTTGGTGGATTTTCATATATATATTCCCTGCCCCATGGATCAAGGGGTTCAGATGAAATATATCCATCCTCCGGATATAAAAAAGGATTTTTTAATTCTGAATGTGGATTTACAAGAGCCGTTAAGCCCTGTGAGGTTGTAGGGTAAGAAAGTTCATTAAACTTATATAATTCCAAGGCTTTGCTTGTTTGAGACATATCAGCTTTAATTTTTTCTAGGTTTGCTCTTTGGAATACTGGAGCAGTATTTACAACAACTATAGTGGCAAGGATACCTAGTATAACTAGAACAGCCATAAGCTCTATCATTGTAAAACCTTTATTATATTTATTCATAATTTATCCTAAAGCTAAAGTATTCATTTGCATAATAGGTATTAGTATAGCTAGAACTATAAGCATAATAAATCCACCCATGAATATAATAACTATTGGCTCTAATAACGACAGGAAGACTGCTCTCTTTGACTCAATTTCATTCTTCATAAATTCTGAAACTTTTGAAAACATTTTTACCAAGTTGCCTGACTTATATCCACTGGATATAAGTTGTATGAAAATATCTGGAAAAATATTTTTTCTCTTTAACGAAAATACGAAGTCCTTACCCTCAATGACCTCTTGCCGAGTATCTGAGACAGTCTTTGATAAAAATTTGTTCGTGAATATTTTAGAAGCCTCATCGAGAGCTACATCGAGATTAGTCCCAGACTCAAGAAGCAAAGCCATGGTACTTGCGAATCTTTCAATTTCTGAAGTTAATACAAAGTTACCAATCAAAGGTGTTCCAAGTATTCTTTTATGAACACGAATATGATTGTCACCTCTATTAATAAAATATTTATAAAAATAAGAACTAACGATTATTGCTAAGATAGATAAAATAATTATTACTCCCATATTATTTGATATGGCTAGTAAAGCTTTAGTAATAAAAGGTAGCTCAGCTCCAGCTTTAACGAACTGCCCCACAACTTGCGGTAAAACGAATGCTAATAAAGATATTATTACTATAATTGAAAACCCTATTAATATGATTGGGTAAGTTAAAGCTGAAATAACTTTTTGTCTTATGGATGCACTTTCCTCTAGATAATCAGCCAGCCTATCAAATATCACATCTAAATTACCAGAAGAGTCACCTGCTGTAACCAGTGAAGTATAGGTATTGGTAAAGACTCCTGGGTACTTATTCATAGACACCCCGAGCCTTTTTCCTTGAATAATATCCTCTCTTAGATTTAATAAAATATGAATAAGATTCTTATTAACACACTGATCTGAGGTTATCTTTAATGCATCTATAATTGATGTGTTGGCTTCTAATAATGTAGCCATTTGCCTGGTCATTATGACAATATCTTTTGATTTTACTCTAGTTATTCTTGAAAGATTTTTATTGGTTTCAGATACATTAATAGGTGTAAGGTTTAATTCTTTTATTAATTTTCTTGCTTCTCTTTCAGAATGAGCACTTAGCAATCCTTTCTTTTTTAACCCATTGGGGTCTATTGCTGAATAGCTATATGCTGGCATTTTCTTGAAGATTATTAATTCTTATGAGCTCCTCACAAGATGTGATGCCTTTTGAAATTAAATTTGAAGAAGCCTCGTCAATAGATTGATTATTTTTAAAAACATGATCAGATATTAAATTTTCTGAAGCATTGTTATGTATCATTTCTTTTAAAGATTTATCAACTTGAATGCATTCAGCTATTGCAATCCTTCCTTGATAACCAGTATTTGAACAAGCTTCACATCCTGACGATATAAATACTTTTTTATCAGAATCTAAATTAAATAGTGCGATTGATGTTTTTGAAGGTAGCTCTTGTTTCTTACATTTCAAACAAAGCCTTCTTACTAGTCTTTGAGAGATTATAGTTCTTAAACTAGATGCAAGAAGAAACGACTCTATACCCATATCTCTTAGTCTAGTTATAGCAGCTACAGCGCTATTGGTATGTACTGTGGATAGCACAAGATGGCCGGTAAGACTTGCCTGTATGCCTATCTGAGCGGTTTCTACATCTCTCATCTCGCCAACCATAACTACATCAGGGTCTTGGCGAAGAATAGCTCTCAAGCCTTTTGCAAAGGTATATCCCGTTTTTGTGTTTACTTGAGTTTGGCCAATCCCAGTCAGGGTGTATTCAATAGGATCTTCAACAGTAAGAATATTTTGAGATGAGTCGCTGAGGTATCTTAGGCCTGAATATAATGTTGTTGTTTTACCTGAGCCTGTTGGTCCTGTAAATAAGATTATGCCTTCTGGGTTTTTTAAAGATGATTTATAGTTTTGAAGAATTACTGAAGGCAATCCAAGGTCATCAATATTAATTTGTGAAGCTTGTTTATCTAAAAGTCTAAGAACTACTCTTTCACCATATGATGATGGTAATGTAGAAACTCTAACATCGATATTTTTATCTCCAAGCGATAAAGACACCCTTCCATCCTGCGGTAATCTTCTTTCAGAGATATCGAGGCCTGAGATTATCTTTATTCTTGATATTAGCACTGAACTAATTTTACTATCATGTTTCAGAATTTCTTTTAAAATTCCATCAACTCTAAATCTAACAATAAGACTTTCTTCATATGGTTCAAAATGAATATCAGATGCTCTATTTTTAACTGCCTGGCTGATAATTCCATTTATTAATTTTATTATTGGAGTATCGTTACTTCCACTTAATAAATCTTCGGTAGCAGAAATACTTCCAGCAAAACTTTTTAAATCAAATTCATCTGTAAGCTCTTCAGATAATTCCGTTGAATCTTTATTGATTGAAAAGCTATTTGTTAATAAATCATTAAAATAAGTGGCATTGCATAATGAAAATGTAAAATTAGATTTAAGAAATCTTTGTATTTCATGATAAATATCATTACTTAAATTATTTGGCGATATTACTGTAAAAGAATTTCCGTCATTGAATGCCAAAACATCATTTTCTTTTACGAAGTCATATGGAAGTATGTTAGCGAGGCCTTCTTGGTCCTTAAAATTTTCCATTATTAAAATTAATTTTCAGGCTGCGTAAGGTCAATAAGTTGAGATGATTCACCAGTAAGTACTTGCCTGGCTTTAATATAATTATATTTGTCATTAGATAATTGATTTGATATGTCAGAATCTATAATAATAGATGGTCTTAAAAAAACCATTAGGTTTTTTTGAACCACTGTAGATGAAGAGGACTGGAATAACTTACCAAGTAAGGGAATTGAGCCTAAAACTGGAACCTTAGAAACTGACTCTTGAGTATCTTCATCAATTAATCCACCAAGAACAATAATCTGGCCATTATCAACCAATACTGTTGTCTCTATAACTCTCTTATTTGTAATTAAATCTATGCCGCTTGTAATAACACCAGCAACTCCAGATACCTCTTGCTTGATATTTAGTATTACTGAGCTTCCTTCGTTTATTTGTGGAGTAACTTCAAGCTTAATTCCAACTTCCTGCCTAGATGTTGTTCTGAAAGGATTAGCATTACTTGTCCCTAAACTTTCACCTGTTGTAATAGGTATTTCCTGACCAATGACTAAGTTTGCAGTCTCATTATCCATTGCCAGAATTGATGGAGTTGAAAGAATATTTGAATTAGTGTCTTGAGCGATAGCATTGATGATTCCAATAAACTTATCACCGCCATCAGAAAGATCACCAAAACCAGTGACTAGCCCTTGAGTATTTAGAAGAGAAGATAGAGCTGTATTATTTAAGTTCACATCCTGATCATTGCTGGCTGCTCCCACAATTGATAGCAAGTCAGGTCCAGCTCCTCCAAATCTTGTGACACCAATAGGCACACTATCGCTATCACTTCCATTATAAATAGTTTCGACACCTAGGTTTTTTGCAGCAGTCTCAGAAAGCTCAACTATAATAGCTTCAACAAGGACCTGGGCCCTTCTAATATCTAATTTTGAAATTATATTTTTTATCGAACCAAGATTAGCTTCAGCAGATGAAATTATTAAGGAATTCGTTTTTTCATGGTGTGTAATAACAGTTTTTTTACCATCTGCATCAACAATAAAACTACTGGATATGGAGCTAAGAATTGCAGAAATATCCGATGCCTTTGCATACTTTAAATAAATAACATCCACTGAATCATCAGAAGTCACATCAGCATCAAGAGATTTTAAAGTAGTGTTTATATTATTTGTAACAAAATCATTTGCAGATACTATGACTGAATTGGTTGGACTAAAAGGTATTGCAATAAACTTATTTATTGTTGGATTATTTTGTGCTTTTAACTTATCTAAGATTCTTACAGCTTCAATAGGCGATAGATTTTCAAGCTTGGTTATTGATATTTTAGCAGTATTATTTTTATCGAGATCTAAAATTAGCCTTTTAACTCTTTCAACATTACTTCCCCTGTCTACCAAAAGTATAGAATTAATTGACGGGATACTTGATAGATGAGCCTGCCTGCCGGTAATAGGCTTTATCATAGGAAGAATTTCATCAGCAGATCTATTGGTGAGTGGGATGACAATAGTCTCAAAATCACCTGAAGTTTTTGTTGGAATAGTTAAGTCTCTAGTTGCTTCATTTTCTGGAATGATTCTAGCAAAACCCTCTTCTGAAATAATGCTAAACCCATTCACCTGTAGCGTTCTAAGATATACATTCCAAACTTGATCTCTATCTAGTTCTGCATTTGAATAAATAGTAATCTTACCTTTGACTCTAGGATCTAAAATGATAGTTTTTTTTGAAAACTGAGCTATATCTTGGGTTACTTTTTTTATATCAACATCCTCATAATTTAATATGAAAGAATCATCCGCGAAAACCCTTGATGAAATCACAAAAATGCAAAGTATTAATATCTTCTTTAAATATAAATTCATCTTATTTACCCACTAAATTTTCAATTTTATATAACTTATCGCCATCTTGAAAAATAACTTCATTTTGATTAACTTCCACTAACTCAAAAACACCCTCTAGTTTCTGGCCAAGAAGTACAACAAATTCCTTGTTAGATTTTTCTACTATAACAGACGCATCTGACCCACCAGATCGATAACCAATTAATTTATATTGGAAGGATTTAGTTGATTGTATGCGTTTATCATTATCAAGTTCATCAATTTGATTTCCAGAAGCGTTAACATCAACAGCATTAACTATTTCAAAATTTTTAATATTTAGATTGGTATTAAGTTGTACTACAAAAAATATTAATAATAGTAACGATGGGATGGCGATAACCAAAATTAGAATTTTCTTTATTATTTTAAAATTAAGCATACTGAATATGCTTTAAGTGTAGCTTATTTTAGAAATCTAACTCAATATTTAAGTAATAATTTTTATTAAAGCTGTAGCTATATTAATGGGATGAGAAGTAGCAAAAGTAATATATTGGTTAGTGCTTATCTAAGACCAGATAATTTAACAACCTTATTAAGTCTTCCCGCTTTCATAAAACTATGAAATTTTTTCCAGATTGACTTTACCATTAGACTACTCCTTTTTTTTGGATTCATTCATGTGACACTTATGTGACATTTGTGTTACAGAATAAAACAGATATTAAAGAAAGTAAAGCTTCTACTTGCCTGAAGGCAAAGTAAACCAAAAAACAGAACCCCCAGAGGCACCTGATGAAACACCAACTTCACCATTAAGACTATTAACTAGATTTTTTACAATAGCCAATCCTAGGCCACTTCCCTTGTTGTGCGAAGCTCTAGCTGAAGCTGCTCTATAAAATCTATCAAAGATATGATTTTTATCAGTATCAGATATACCAATACCATTATCAGATATCATTACTCTAACGTTTTGATCATCTTGTTTGGTGGAGATTTCAATAAATGATTCGTCAGGAGAATACTTAAAAGCGTTATCCACCAAATTAGTCAAAATTCTTTCAAGAGCTTGAATATCTGCTTTAATTTTTGTTTTATGTGCAGGTTTGTACGAAAGGGTTATTCCCTTCTTTTGTGTAAGGCTTTTCATCGATAATATAAAGGGTTCAATAAAACTATCTAAATCTATTGGGACTATATTAAGCTTTAAATCGCCATATTCTATCCTTGATAAATCTATTAAATCAGAAACCATTAATGATAATCTTTCAGAGTTATGCAAAATAGCTTTTGCAAAGACCTTTGCGTCCTTCTTGTTATCTAGTGCACCATCCAATAGAGTTTCAGAATTTGCTCTAATTACACTTACAGGAGTTCTCAATTCATGAGATAAATTAGAGATAAAGTCTCTTCTCATCGAATTTAGCTGACGAAGCTGTGTAATATCATGGACAACTAAAATAAATTCGCCAGTAGTTTTGGATTGGTTCATTGATCCTAAAACCCATTGAGTACTTTTTTTACCTGTTTCAACTTCAAATTCAATATCAGCTCTTTTTTTATTTTTAACCCTCTTAAAAAGATAATTAAGAGCTGGGATATCTAATTTCTTTATATTGGTATTAGAGAGGTCAGCTGTATGTAAAATAATTGATGCTTGCTCATTGGTAAAGACGACATCGCCCTTTTTATTTGTAACAATAATCCCTTCACCTAAATCGTCTAGAACCAAACCAAACTGATCTCTTTGTTTAGCTATCATTTTTATTTGATTCTTTAAATCTTCAGATATTTGAGAGATTGATCTGGCAACACTTCCAAATTCATCAACTCGTTGGGTTGGTAATGCTTTTAAATCATCACCTTTAAGAACACCTTTAGAAATACTAGTGGCTGCATCAGCTAAATCTTGAATATTTGAATATAAAAAATTGGCAGCAACACCGCTAGCTATAATTGAAACAATAAATACAACTGCAAATAATAAAATGACAGATAAACCCAGAGTATCTGTAACTTTGTCTAGATAGTTTAATGGAACTGCAACTCTTATAACATTGGGATTCGTAATTTGGTTATCTCTTATAGCAAAATATAAGAGGTCTTGATTAAGGGTATTACTATACCTTGAGGACCAACCATAACCATTTTTTAATGCATCAATAAATTCATTTCTTGCAGCATGATTATCAATAGATAATATTTGCTCTATTTCAAGTTGCGAATCACCAATAACATCACCATTATTCCTTATAAAGGTTACTCTTGAATTTGAAGCTTTACCTAACTCATCAGCAACCTTATCAGCATCACTAATACTTGAAAACTTATTGAGATTATCCACTGAAGCAACAAGAAGATTTGCTTGTTTTGCAAGCTCATCAACTATTTGTAGCTTGAAGGTTTTAGTTAGGTCTCTTTCAGCAACCACATAAGTAATTGATATGCTTACAGTCAATAAAAGAAAGACGATTAAAAATATTCGGGATCTAATTCCCATATGTTTTACTCAGGTGATCTAGAGAATTTATAACCAACTCCTCTGATTGTTTGGACATATTTTCCCATAGACCCAAGTTTTTCTCGAAGCCTTTTAATATGCGTATCAACAGTTCTGGTTGTTACTTCAGCGCTATAGCCCCATACATCTGAAAGAAGTTGATCTCTTGATTGAACTCTGCCTCTTCTATCAATAAGTTGTTTAAGTAATCTAAATTCCAAGGCAGTTAATATTATTTGTTCTTTATTAACAAAAACTTCATGGGAGTCTACATCAATAACAAGATCTCCGAATTGACGTTCAATCTCTACTGTTTCATGAGATTCTTTGTTACCCCTTTTTAATATTGCCTTAATTCTTAGGATTAATTCTCTAACACTAAATGGCTTAGTAACATAATCATCTGCGCCGAGTTCAAAACCCACAACTTTATCTACTTCATCATCTTTTGCTGTCAATATAACAATAGGAATATTTGATAAAGCTTGATTAGATTTAATATCTCTACATAAGTCCAACCCAGATCCATCAGGCAGCATGAGATCTAAAACCAGCAATGAAAACGAATCGTCAAGAATTGATTTTCCCTCTCCTAATGAGGCTGCTGAATGAATATCAAAACCTTCTCTTGCTAGGTTATATTCAATTGTTTTTCGTATATCAGGCTCATCTTCAATAATTAGAATTTTTTTAGACATGGTAATATTTAAGAATCACAGCAATATTTATACCTTTTTTACAGAATATTTAAAGAGTTTTTTCAAATTTGCTTGAAAATTCTTTTCTAAGCAAGGGCTTGTCAAATTTTCCAGAAGCCAATCGAGGTAATATAGAATTAGAAAAATATATTTGTAATGGTATTTTAAAAGCAGCTAATTTATCTGCCAAAAAAAGCTTTAGCTCATCTGATGTCATGACTATATTATCTCTTAATACAATTGAAGCACATAAAATCTCACCCAATCTTTCATCAGGTATTCCAAATACACATGCCTCAAGAATATCTGAGTGCTCGTATATTGCCCCCTCAACTTCAGGGCATGCAATGTTTTCACCCCCTCTTATTACCATATCTTTAACTCTGTCTATAATATATAAAAACGGTCCGTCAAATTTACCTAAGTCCCCTGTCTTGAACCAACCATCATCATTCATACATTCTTCAGTAGCTTCTGGATTTTTCCAATAACAAACCATATTTGCCATAGATTTAATAGCTATTTCACCCAAACCGCCTTCCTCAACGTCATTCCATTCGTTATCAATAATTCTTATTTCTGTAACAGGAGGAACCACCCTGCCAGCTGTTGATGGGTTGTTAATATATTCATCCCCATTTCCCAAAGTCCCGCACGCATTAGTTTCAGATAAGCCATAGCCAATACCTGGCCTGCCTTCGAATTCCTCATCAAGTAACTTTACATGCTCTGCTGGTCTTGGACCGCCACCGCCACCAAGAGTTTTTAAGCTTGATAAATCATAGTTTAGCCTATCTGGATGGTTGAGTAATTCCCAGGTTTGAGTTGGAACACCTGTTATATCTGATATTTTTTCATCCTCTATAAGCTTAAGTGCATCTCCAGCATCCCATTTTCTCATCATTACTATTTTTCTTCCGGCCAGTATAGACATTAATAGTCCAGCGTGGCTGCCAGTGACGTGAAAAAGAGGCACACAATGAAGAATTGCAAGATCAGGGCCTACAACAGGATCTGCATCTGGATCATTCATCTTAGCAACTTCTCCAGTAACGGAAGAATAGCAAGACCAACTAAACATAGTCGCTATTACGCCTTTCTGTGATGAAAGCACACCTTTTGGTCTGCCTGTTGAGCCTGATGTGTAATAAATAGTTGCGTTATCATCTCTTTCAATATTTATTTCTGGAAAACTGGAGCTATGACCGTTGATAAAATCTTTGAATGACATGAAAGAGTCATCTGGCGCATATGACGTTGAGATTTTTTTAACATTCGATAAAGATTCAAGACCTTTTAGTCGCCTTTCATCTCCAACAAGTAATTTAGCATCAGAATGCTCAAGTCCATATATTACTTCAGAAGGAACCCACCAAGAATTTAAAGGTACACAAACAGCGCCAATACCTAGAATCCCGAGATAAGCAAAAACATATTCAGGATTATTTTGCATACAAATTGCAACCCTATCTCCTTTTTCAATTCCCGCATCAACTAAAGCATTACCAAACTGAGCGCTTTTTTCAAAAACTTCTTTATATGTATATCTTTCGTCTTCATACACTAGCCAGTCTTTATCTCCATGGAGAAGTCCAAAATCTAAAAAACCTCTTAGGCTATCAGGGAAATGAACATACTCTTTAAAAGTTACTCCTTTATTATTTATTACATCTTTTGTTTCAAAAAGTTGACCAGGAGCCGTGTGTGCTGCAAGAACCTCATTATAGATATTTTTCATATATATGTTTTTGTATATTTTTAAAGTTATTTATTTTACTATCAGAAAAGTTATTATAGCCACACAATTCAACAATAAATAAATTTAATTATGCTTAATTCTAACGATCTTCATTTTGCAAATATTTGGGAACATATCTCGGATATCATTCCCAATCGTATAGCAATAGTTTGTGGTAAAGATAAGAAAACATGGAAAGAGTACGAGCAAGATTCAGCAAAGTTAGCATCTTTTTTAAATGCACAAGGCATTAAAGAGAACTCAAAAGTTGGTTTGTATCTTCACAATAGCAACGAATATCTTGAAGCACAGTTTGCAACATTTAAGGTTATGGGAGTGCCAATAAATGTTAACTATAGATATAAATCTGGAGAGTTGATATATCTACTTGATAACTCAGATGCTGAAGCTGTCTTTTTTCAAGCTTGTTATGCAGATCAAGTTGAGGATATTGCAAAAGAGCTTCCAAATATTAAAACCTGGATTCAGGTTGGCAATGATTCAAATAAGAATCTCTCATTTGCTGTTAAATACGATGACATTCTTAATGATCATCGGCAGATGGAAAGAATCATAAGAAGTGAAGATAACACTTACATGATTTATACAGGTGGTACTACAGGAATGCCCAAAGGTGTTATGTATACTCATGGAGGTTTTGCAACCTCTATGTTTGGTACATTGAAACAGCAGGGATATGAAGTTCCTGATGTAAGAAATAGAGACAATCTATTAAAGCTTGAACCTATATTAAAAAAAATGGATGAAAATGATTCATTGAATAGCTGCCTTATAGCCTGCCCTTTAATGCATGGAACAGGAATGTTTTTAGGTGGCTTTCTTACTCATGTTCTAGGAGGCACAGTTATTACTGTCCCTAGTCTTGGACTTGATCCTGAATTACTTCTCAATCAAGTAAAAACCTCAAAAGTAAAAACTATGGTTATTGTTGGTGATGCATTTGCAAAACCAATTCTGGCAGAACTTGATAAAGCAAAAGACCAGAATAAACCATATGACATTTCAAGCTTACAGACTCTTATCTCAAGTGGTGTTATTTGGAGTGCAAAAGTAAAAGCAGGTCTTCTTAAGCATCATGATATGAATTTATTTGATTCTATGGGCTCAAGTGAGGGCGGCATGGGATCATCAATGTCTTCAAGAGATAATCCTGCACAAACAGCAAAATTTAAAATGAACAGCAATGTTATAGTTTTAAGTGATGAGAATAAGCTTGTTGAGCCTGGATCAGGTATAAGAGGAAAAATTGGTACAAGTGGATTAGTTCCTATAGGTTATTACAAAGATCCAGAAAAATCTGCATCAACATTCAAGGATTTTGATGGGGTAAGATACAGCTTTCCTGGAGATTATGCCATGGTCGAAACGGATGGCAGCATAACGCTCCTTGGAAGAGGAAGTAATTGTATAAACTCTGCAGGTGAAAAAATTTATCCAGAAGAAGTTGAAGAAGCAATAAAGCTAGATTCCAATATATATGATTGTTTGGTAGTAGGCATAGATGATGAAAGATTTGGTCAGAAGGTTGTCGCTGTTGCATCATTTGAAAAAAATAAAGAAATTCTTTTTGATGATTTAATTAAAAATACTAGGAATCATTTATCAGGGTATAAACTTCCAAAAATGATAAAGTTTGTTGATGAAGTAAAAAGAGCTCCTAATGGAAAAGCAGATTATAAGTGGGCCCTAGAAATAGCAAAGAGTTAAAACATGATAAATTTTAGTAAAACATATTCAATTATTCTAGCAACAGTATTTTGCTCAACTTTATCAACTCAATCATTCACTCCAATAGGAACAGTAAATCCAGCTAAATACATTCCAGAACAAAAAATAATTGCGGTTGGTTCCAATGGAATGGTAACTACTCAGCATTATCTTGCAACAAAAGTGGGTGAAGATATTTTAAACCAGGGTGGTAATGCATATGATGCTGCAATAGCTATTAGCTTTGCTTTAGCAGTAGTACTTCCAAGAGCTGGAAATATCGGCGGTGGCGGATTTATGGTTCTTCATGACACCAAATCAAAAAAGAATTATGCAATCGATTACAGAGAAAGAGCGCCGTTGTTATCAACCACAGATATGTATTTAGATAAAAATGGTATCGTGATTCCAAATAAATCAACTCTAGGTTATTTATCAAGTGGAGTTCCTGGAACAGTAGCAGGTATGTGGGCTGTTCATCAAAAATTTGGGTCATTGGAGTGGAAGAATTTAATAAAGCCTGCAATAAAATTAGCATCAGAAGGTTTCAAAATTTCGCCCTATATGTCAGATATGCTAATTAAATACAATGTGAAACTTTCAGTTTTTGAGGAAACTAAAAATATATTTCAGAAGCAGTATCCAATATTTAATGGTGAATCATTTATTCAGGCTGATCTAGCTAAAACTTTATCTATTATTTCAGATAATGGGCGTGATGGATTTTATAAAGGCTCCATTGCTAAAAAAATTGCAGATGACATGAGCAAGAATGGTGGAATAATCTCTATGAAAGATTTAGAGGAATATGAACCTAAGTGGAGAGAGCCATTAGTATCTAAGTATAGAAATACAAATATTGTGACAATGCCCCCTCCTTCCTCCGGCGGAGTTCATATAATACAGATGCTTAATATTCTTGAAAACTTTGATCTAACTTCTTTAGATCATAATTCAAAAGAATATATTAATGTTCTAGGTGAGGTCATGAAGTACGCATATGCAGATAGATCAAAATATTTAGGAGATCCTGACTATTATAATGTTCCAATAACAGATCTTTCTAGCAAAACCTATGCTCATAACATTTTCAAAAAAATGGAAATTGGCAAGGTTATGCCATCAACCAAAATCAAACCAGGCAACTATCTAGATACTGAAAGTAATGAAACTACTCATTTCTCAGTTGTAGATAGTCATGGAAATATTGTCTCATCAACTTATACATTGAATTCAAGCTTTGGGTCAGGAGTTGTTATTAAGGGAACTGGAATCTTAATGAATAATGAGATGGATGACTTCTCAGTATCTCCAGGAATTCCAAACCAATATGGGCTTCTTGGAGCAAAAGCAAACGAAATTATTCCAAAAAAAAGACCTTTAAGCTCAATGACTCCAACAATAGGTTTTAGAGATGGTGATTTTTACTTTACAACTGGATCTCCAGGTGGCGCAAAAATCATTTCAGCAGTTCTGCAATCAATTTTAAATATGGTAGATTTTAATATGAATGTAGAAGATGCAATTAAGGCAAGAAGAGTTCATCATCAATGGCAGCCTGACCTACTTCAAATAGAATTCAATATTGAAGAGAGTTCTAAAAATTGGTTGTTGGATGCGGGTTACAATATCAAAATAATTGAACCCCAAACTAATTTACAATTAATTATGAAAAAAAATGGTACTTACTATGGATATGGTGATTTTAGAAGGCCGGATAGTTATGCTTCAGGAGATATTAAATGATTGATAAATTACTTGTTATAGGTGCTTATGCTATTCCAGCACTTTTATTATTATTTTTTTGTTTTTATATAACTAGAAAAAAATAGCTCTGCAATTTAATGCATGAATTTATATTATCAATTGTATTCTTATCAATAGGTAGCTTCACATCTGTATTAATTTATAGATTGCCTTTGATTGAGTCTGGTAGCAAAGACATTAATTTATTTTACCCAAGATCCCATTGCCCGGGTTGCAAACATAAATTGTCAAACATGAACCTTATCCCCCTGATTGGTTATTTTTTAAATTATGGTAGATGTGCGTATTGCAATCATAAAATTTCATTTATTTATCCAATGAATGAAGCTATACATTTAGTAATTGGTTTAAGTATTTTCTATTATTTTGGTTTTTCAGAAATAACCCTATTTAGCTATATTATTTTTACTCTACTTTATGTACTACTTATTCTTGATTACAAATTTTTCTATCTTCCTTTATCTTTAAATATTTTATTTATTTTTATTAGTTTGATTTCAAATATATTTTTTAGTTTATTTGTTTCAGAACAAAGCTCATATTTTGATGTAACTCCTGCTATATATAGTTTGTATGGTTTTATACTTGGATTTTTTTCACTATGGTTTGTAAATGCTGTTTATAAATATATTAGAAATAAGGATGGTATAGGTGGAGGCGATTTTATTTTATTTGGAGGTATTGGAGCAATTGTAGGACCATTTCATCTGCCAATAATATTATTATTTGGTGCACTAGTGTCATTAATAATCTATTTAATATTGTTAAAAAAAACAGTATCTGAAGAGGTTCCATTAGGCACGGGTCTTATCTGTGGGTTTTTTTTATATGTATTTTTAAGTTTTTATGAACTATTAGATATTCTTATTGTCTTATAGATAAGACCTTTGAATGCCATCTTAATTCATATCCCCTAGGTCATTAAAAAGCAGACATAATGTCTGCTTTTTTTTATTTATTAATTATTTATGGTATAAATAGTCTAATGAAGATTAACCATTAATAAAAAATAAATCATGAAAAAAATAACACTCTTAGCACTTACCTCTATATTTATAATCTCTTGTTCTCAGTCAGCTGTTCAAGAAGTTCAAGAAAAACCATTAGTTGAATATGTTTGGCATGATGCCGGCCCTAACTTTAATGCAGAAAATTTAGCAAATTTGATCAATGAATGGAATATTATTATCACAGAATCTGGCATGGATATGTTGGGGGCAAATATCCTCACTCCTACTCTGGCTAATGAAGATTTTGATTTTATATGGGTCATGAGATGGCCTTCAATGTCAGCAAGAGATGCTGGATGGGAATGGTGGAACTCCAGTGGAGCTCAAGATAATTGGGCACAATCAATAGATGGAATAATGAGCTATAGCATTGAAAACGTCTTTCCTTTTGAAGTTGATGAGGTTGCTCAACCAAAAATTGAAAATGACTCAGGATCATTTCTAAATAGATTTCACTTTTGTAATTACAATGATGGGAATGATTCTACCTCTCTTAAAGAATTTAAAAATGCTGTCGACTCTACTACTTGGAGTGACACATATTGGAATGTTCTTTTAAACCCTATGTTTGACCCAGACCCAAGACCAGACTTTGTTTGGTTAGATTTATGGGCTGATCAAAGTGATAAAGATACAGCGCTTGGTAAATTTTTGGACTCAGAATATGCAAGTATGTATGTTGATAATTTCACCTGCAACACAGCAGATTTTAGTGGTGTTGTAATTAGATAATAAGTGGAGCGGGTAGAGAGGATCGAACTCTCATCAAAAGGTTGGAAACCTCTTATAAT